>Ga0256407_10004631_pt1 | contig 22745 bp, 19 predicted proteins | sample RumenRJG_04DNA_FD_193489 | JGI IMG/M metagenome (GOLD analysis project Ga0256407, IMG submission 193489) | Bovine rumen microbial communities from Lethbridge, Alberta, Canada - RJG_04 | ecosystem: Host-associated > Mammals > Digestive system > Stomach > Rumen | place: Canada: Alberta... | reverse complement strand
ATATCCATACTGATCGCTGTTTCTGGTCTTTACTTCAACAAAGTGAAGGGTGCCGTCCTTTATGGCGATGATATCAATCTCACCTGCCTTCGTTCTGTAGTTCCTCTCTATCACCCTGAATCCGGAATTCGTGAGAAGATCCGCCGCGAAGTTTTCCCCTATATCGCCCACATTTTTTCTGTATCTCATGTGAAATGCCTCCTTTTGTTTATCGTGCGATAATGGTAACAACGCGCCGCAAAACTGTCGAACAAAAGAAGCACTTTTTCCAACAAAAAATGACCTTTTTCAGGTCATTTTCACGGTTTTGGGTACCAGGCCCAGATTTAACGTTTAAGGACGAATTTTTCTATGGCCAGGGCGACTCCGTCATCGTCATTGCTGGCTGTTATGTAGTCCGCGTGGTCCTTGAGTCCTCCCCACGCATTCGCTACCGCCACACCTATGCCGGCAAGCTCCAGCATTGCCATGTCATTCGGAGCGTCCCCGCAGCACATGAGTTCATCAGTGATTATGCCGAGCTCAGATGTGAGCCACAGAAGAGCAGTTTTCTTGCTTGTATTCGGTCCGCCCACTTCGAGGTTATTGATAAAGGATGATGTGACGTTGGCGTTCTCCATCGCACAAAGCACCGGCTTGTACTGATCGAGCAGCTCCAGCGTAGGAAAGACGAAATTGATATTCTCGATCTCGTTCCTGTTCTCAAGCATGAATGCTGTGACATCAGGTACAGGCCTTCTGCTCCAGAGAACATACTCGGCATTGCGGTACGGGCAGCCGTTCGCTTTTACATCTTCGTAGTAAGACTCATCGACATAAGCCCTGCCGTTTATGAACACCTCTATGTCCGCTCCCGACTCGTCTTTAAGCTCCGCGGCCCTTTTCACAGCATCCGGATCGAGAAAATCGCTGTATATCTGCTCGCCGCTCTGCACGCGGTTTACATGCGCGCCGTTCGAAGTGATCGCATACTCGATGCCCTTTACGTTCTTTATGTGGTCAGGAAGCGACGCATAGGATCTGCCGGTAGACACAACTATGTGAGCGCCATGAGCGGCAGCCTCCTCCAGAGTCCTCACAGTTCTGTCTGAAATCCCGCCGGTACTGTCAAAAGTGGTGCCGTCAAGATCGAGTGCCACCATCTTTATATTCTTCTTTAACAGTTCTGTTTCTTTCTTCATAATCATTAAATAGCCGCATCCAAAAGGATGCGGCTGTTATTATTGCAGTTTCAGAAAAATGACTATTCTTCTTCCTTAGCCTCTTCAGCTTCCTCTGCAGGAGCCTCTTCCTTTGCTTCTTCAGCAGGGAGAGTAGCTTTGATGCTCAGGCTGATCCTTCTCTTGTCAGGATCGATCTCCATGATCTTAACATTGACAGTCTCGCCAACCTTGAGCTCGTCAAATACGTTCTCAACTCTCTTGTTAGCGATCTCAGAGATATGAACAAGTCCGTCCAGGCCTGCTTCGAGTTCGACAAATGCACCGTAATCTTTGATCTGTACAACTTTGCCCTCGAGCACATCGCCTACCTGATACTTCTCACCAACGAGAGTCCATGGCTCAGGCTGGGTCTGCTTGAGACCGAGGCTGATCTTGCCCTTCTCTTCGTTGAGGGAGAGGATCTTAACATTGATGATGTCACCGATCTTGAGAACTTCTTCAGGGTGTTTGAGCTTGCCCCAGGAGATCTCAGAAATGTGGAGAAGTCCATCTACTCCGCCGATATCTACGAATGCGCCGTAGTCAGTGAATCTCATGACCTTACCTTCGACGATATCGCCGACGTTCAGGTTCTCCCAGATCTCAGCTACAGCCTTGCGCTTCTCATCAACCAATATGGCCTTTCTTGAGAAAACTGCTCTGTTACGCTTGGTATCTACTCTGATTACTCTTACATCGAAAGTCTGACCCAGGAACTCTTCTGCGTTTTCGACGTACCTGTCGGAAAGCTGCGACATAGGAATGAAGCCTGTGATCTCCTTGTAAGCTGCGATGACACCGCCGTTCACAGCTCTTGTGAGTGTGACAGTGATGTTCTCTCTGTTTTCCATCGCTGCTTCAAGCTCTGCATAGTTCTCTACAGCCACAAGTCTCTTTGTTGAAAGCATGATTCCGCCTTCGCCATCATCGGACTTGATGACCTTCGCCTTGATCTCGTCCCCTACCTTGTACAGGTCCGCGAGGGTCTGGCCCTCTTCCATTGCAACCTCGTCTGACCTTAAGATACCATCCTTCTTGCAACCCATGTTGACGATAACAGCGTCGCTCATTACCTGATCGACTTTGCCGTCAATAATATCACCAGGTTTCGGCAAACGTAAAGATTTCTCAATGTCATCCATGAAATCCATCATTGGATTCTGTTCCATACTCTTGTTGACATTTTCGCTCATGTGGGAAATAACCTCCTTGATAATCCACTCGGGCGTCGATGCACCCGCTATAAAGCCAATTTTAGTATATTTTGTCAACCTATTCAACAGTAAATTATCGGCATTTTCGATAAATACACTGTTTTTGTTGTTTTTTTTCGCGATTTCATAAAGCTTCCTGGAATTGGAGCTGTGCGCATCTCCTATCACAACCATGGCATCTACCTGTGACGCGAGCTCAGCGCAGCTCTCCTGTCTGTCGCGCGTCGCGTTGCAGATGGTGTTGCGTATATCATAGCTAATCCCGGCTTTATCAAAGACTTCAAGGACTTCCCTGAGCAGTTCCTCTTTGATGGTAGTCTGGCACACGATGATAGGTTTTTTGCCTTTGAGCTTCTCTGCCTCGGCTTCAGCTTCCGCCACGTCGCCTATGAGGTGGGCGCTGTAACCGCACCAGCCGTTTGTAGCCTTTACCTCCTGATGCTCCCTGTCTCCTATCACCACGACAGGAATGCCGGCTTCATGCGCATCATATACGATATCATGTATTTTCTTGACGAAAACACAGGTAGTGTCAATAAGGTCTATGCCCCGCTCAGCCGCTTTGTCATAGAATTCCTTAGGCTCTCCGTGTGATCTTACTATCACGGTATCGCCTCCGGCTGCCTCATCGAGGGACTCTATCATTGCTACGCCCATCGACTCGAGCCTTTTGACGACCTCCTTGTTGTGAATGAGATAGCCGCAGGTAAAGAGGCGGCCCTGACGGTCCTTCTTTTCGGCTTCGCTGAAGGCCATGTCGATTGCTCTGTTTACTCCGAAACAGAAACCCGAATGCTTTGCTCTTATAATTTCCACTTCGTTCTCACTTTCAAAGTACGGCCGGCGGATAACCGCCGGCCGCGTCATTTACATCTGATCAGCTGTTGTGATCATCGATCAGTGTTTATGATTAGATCAGAACTTGCCTGCATTTGCTGCTTCCTCGATGGAAACAGCTACGGATACGGTCATTCCAACCATAGGGTTGTTGCCTGCTCCGATGAGGCCCATCATCTCTACGTGTGCAGGTACGGAGGATGATCCGGCGAACTGAGCGTCGGAGTGCATACGTCCCATAGTATCTGTCATACCATAGGATGCAGGACCTGCAGCCATGTTGTCAGGATGCAGTGTACGTCCTGTGCCGGCGCCCGCAGCCACCGAGAAGTACTTCTTGCCTGCCTCGAGTCTTTCCTTCTTGTATGTTCCTGCTACAGGGTGCTGGAATCTTGTAGGGTTCGTCGAGTTACCTGTGATGGATACGTCAACGTTCTCATGCCAGAGGATGGCTACGCCTTCCTGTACGTCGTTTGCTCCGTAGCAGTTGACCTGTGCCCTTGGGCTCTCAGGGTCCTTGGAGTAGCACTTTCTGAATACTTCCTTGAGCTCGCCTGTGAAGTAGTCATACTCTGTCTCAACGTATGTGAATCCGTTGATCCTGGAGATGATCTGAGCTGCGTCCTTTCCGAGACCGTTGAGGATGACTCTTAGCGGTTTCTGGCGGACTTTGTTGGCCTTCGAAGCGATTCCGATGGCGCCCTCTGCAGCAGCGAATGACTCGTGCCCTGCGAGGAATGCGAAGCACTCTGTGTCCTCTTCGAGGAGCATCTTTCCGAGGTTGCCGTGTCCGAGACCTACCTTACGGCGGTCAGCAACGGAACCAGGAATGCAGAATGCCTGGAGGCCTTCGCCGATAGCTGCAGCTGCGTCAGCAGCCTTGCGGCAGCCCTTCTTGATAGCGATCGCTGCACCTACAGTGTAAGCCCACTTTGCGTTTTCGAAGCAGATAGGCTGGATGTTCTCGATCATGTGATAAACATCAAGTCCGGCGTCCTTTGTGATCTGCTCTGCTTCTTCGATAGATCCGATACCGTACTCAGCCAGTTTGGAAAGGATCTGTTTTTCTCTTCTTTCGTAAGATTCAAATGTAATCATGTCTCTTTCCTCCCTGTATTATTCCTTACGCGGATCGATCAGTTTAGCGGCATCAGCAACGCGTCCGTACTGGCCCGAAGCCTTCTCGACGGCCTTTACCGGGTCGTCTCCTGCCTTGATGAAATCCATCATCTTGCCGAAGTTGAGATACTTGTATCCGATGATCTCGTCATCTTCGTCAAGAGCAAGCTGTGTGATATAACCTTCTGTGAGGTCGAGATATCTAGGTCCCTTCTCGAGGGTGCCGTATGTTGTTCCGACCATTGATCTTGTTCCCTTGCCGAGGTCCTCAAGTCCGGCTCCGATCTGGAGACCGCCCTCAGAGAAAGCACTCTGTGAACGTCCGTAAACGATCTGCAGGAAAATCTCTCTCATTGCAGTGTTGATAGCATCGCATACGAGGTCAGTGTTGAGTGCCTCGAGTAATGTGAGTCCCGGAAGGATCTCTGCTGCCATAGCTGCAGAATGTGTCATTCCGGAGCAGCCGATCGTCTCGACCAGAGCTTCCTGGATGATGCCATCCTTAACGTTGAGTGAAAGCTTGCAGGCTCCCTGCTGAGGTGCGCACCAGCCGATACCGTGGGTATAGCCGGAAATATCGGAAATCTGCTGAGGCTTTACCCATTTTCCTTCTTCAGGAATCGGTGCACTGCCGTGGTGCACGCCCTGGTGAACAGGACACATGCCTTTCACTTCTGCTGAATAAATCATAATAGTAACCTCCTGATAGTCAGTGAAATTGATTTCTAACTCAATCACACTTATTGTATCTCATACTTTAAGATACAACAAGGTCTGATTGTGAACAGTCCTGCATCTACACTTCAAAATCGCACGCAACCGAGCCGCTGCGGACCTCGTGCATGCGCTTTTTGACCGGCATGTGCACCGGATGGGTCTGGTATGCGTCAAAGGCTTCCCTGTTCTCAAACAGAGTGACCAGCGCCAGATCATATGACCTCTCGCTGTGCAGTATGTCAGCGCCTGCCTCGAGCTCCAGCATTCCTTCTATTCTCCCCTTCATGCCGTAGAAATTCTTTACCAGCTGAGGGATCTCATCCTTGAACTCATCCTTTATTTTGAACATTACGATATGTCTTATCATGTATATGCCTCCTGTTTCATTGCATAGATACCGTATGCTTGATTATAAAGTGTACATGACCGGTTTTGCAACAGCGGCAGCACTTATGATTCAATTCATATCGTTCTCCAATCTCAGTATGGACTTGTCCAGAAACATCTTGAGTCTGTTTATGTCTCCCGGCTCAGCAGCTGATCTTATGCGCTCAGCCATCTCCCGTTCTTCCCTGACGCTCTTGCTGAGTATCCTGTCAGCAAACAGAACTATCTTGTATCTGAATTCCAGTTTCTTTACATCAGGATAAAAGAGCAGCCTGAGGCTGTCCATATCCACTCTGCCCTCCTTCGCATAGACCAGCTCAGGCTCAAGAAGGTAACTTTCACCGCCTATGAGATGGTCCGAAGTGTTTTCACTGAGGCTTATAAGATTGCGTATGAGAAGGAGCTTGTCATAAAGCGGCATGGCTGACAGGTCGAGTCTGCTCAGGCCTGCCGGCTTGTAGCTGAATGAGTAGCTGCCTCCCTCCCTTACTATCGACATCCTTACAAAAATCCTGCAGTAATTCTCGGTAAGTATCTCTTCAACATAGGCAGGCATCCTGTAGTCCGTCATGTTCTGATTTATCCTTTGCATGTATCCCTCCTTTCTATCCGCCGCACTTGCTGCATGCGGTATATCCACGCTCAAGCGCTGTGCTCCTGTCTATCTCGATGTAGTTCCTCTGCAGCGAGGGGCAGCCAGGCAGATGGTAGTCCTCTCCATCCGAAGGAAAGTAGTAAACCAGAGCTCCGCTGGCCGCCCTGCTGCTGTGACACAAAGGGCAGGCCTTATATTTTCTTTTGATCGATGCGTTAAGAGCAGCGGATGTCGATGCTGCCCGCAGAAAAGTGCATCCCCTGGAGTGATACTTTTCTCCTCGTTTCGGAAAGATGAACACAGCCTCTGCATCTTCATCGGCAAATTCCTCAGCAGTCATGCTGTTCTCATCGCGCTCACGTCCTACATACGCCCTTGTTGCCAGCGCGAGGTCATAATCCGCCTCGGCCCTGATCCCCAGCGGATTGTTCGTCTTAAGTCTCAGCCTGAATCCTACTGTGAGGAGCTCATCCATTCCCCATCTGCTGCATCTTAAGCCCGCATCTGTAAGCTTTGCCGAATGCACCTGCGAATGACCGCTCTCGATAGCCTTACGTATCCTGTATGGCAGCGCGACAGATGTGTCAGCCATGGCGGCCTCCGCAGCTCCCCGCCTCAGCTCACTTGCTGCTATAAAGCTGCAGTCCTCGATGCACGCGTACATCAGGATCACAGAGCTCATTACTATAACAGCGATGATGAATACCGGCAGCGATATGGCTGCTTCCACAATGCCGCTTCCTTTTTTATTTATACGCATCTTCGAATTCATGGCTTTTACCGTTTGCCTCTATGGTGAACCTTACGCCCGTGTAGTATTCCATCATGTTGAAATCCGCGTAATACCTGTACTTCATGTTTATCTGTATCAGATCCATTACCCTGAGTATGCGAACACTGTCTTTCAGTGAGGCTATCATTATCAGGAGGTATTCATCATAATTGAGGCCGTCACTGAACTGTGTCACTGTTTTTATTCTTCCTGAGAGCTCAGCTATCTCGCTGCGCTTTTCCTCAAGCTGCTCCCTTGCCTCCTCATCTATCCTCTCCTTTACCTTTCCTGCACCCAATACAGCCGATATATCCGTCTTCCACTGTTCCGGTGATTTGAGCACTGGCACGCGCCTGTCGTGATACAGATCTTCAAGGTCTTCCTCAGTCTCGAGGGCAGCCCAGGCTTCTGCTATGACTGCCTGCGTGGCTGCCCCGAGAGGACCGGGTGTGATCGTTTCAGCCAGGGTTACTATGAGCTCCACCTTTGCCGGATCCTTGTATATGGCCGCCAGGTTGAGTACGTTTCTTGCGATGAAAAGCCTTCTCCTCACCGCTCTGTAGTTTTCTTCATCGTCCGTGCTGCCGCGTATCAGGTATTCCCATTCGTTTACCAATAAATGGTCTTTGTCATCTGCTTTCGTAACATGATTGTCAAAGCACTTTTCAATGAGCACCACCTCAGCCCCGGCTCCTGCAAGCATGCCATAGGCGCCGCTGCCGTCTCTGACTGACTTAGCCCTTTCCGCGAGTTCTTCGCCCGACACGCCGCCGCCCGTTCCGTGTGACGGCAGCGTATCTATAACGACAGGATTGTTTATGACCCGTCCCTCTTCATCGAATCCCTCGCCGGTATCGAGGCCGCGGTATGTTCTTCCGGTGCCGTTTATGATCTCTGAAGCTGCGCTGCCGGCAAAGCCGAGCCTGAGAGCTTCCCTGAAATTCGCCGGATCACCGAGTTCATACCCTGTAAGGTCAGCGTTGGCGCCCTTTATGCGCGCTCCCAGCCTTCCTCTGGCGGAATAGTCAAGATAAGCGCCCAGCTTTCGACTCACTTCGTCATCATTTCCGAAGTACGCCATTATGGAATAGTCATCGAGCAGATGCACGTCGTATTCCGACAGTATGGCTTTGGTCCACAGTCTCCCGAATATCTCACATTCGCTGCTCACCACCAGCCGCCTTGATACGCCTATGGCTCCCGCGATGCAAAGTGCGAACCCGGTGAATACTATCGCCAGCATCACCAGGGACGAGCCTCTCTTATTGATTACCGATTCAATCAAGTGCTTCACCGCTTCTCACCAGAAAATCCTCATTAATCAGATATGCCTTTACACCGATCCTTTTGCTCACATTCCTTCTGAGCACTCCGCCCTTCAGCAGTGTCACCTCTTCGGCGGTCTCATATGTACGCATCATGACGCCCTTATAGGCATCCTGTGCCTCGAGAGCCTCTCTGTGCGCCTTTATCCCTGTTGTAAGGATGTCCAGGTAAAACACGAACATCCTTACCAGAAGCATGGCTGTAATGATTATCAGCGGCAGGGATATCGCCGCCTCCACCATCTGCGAACCTCTTTTGCTTCTCAGCCGGAGTATCACTTTCATTGTCAGAAGTTTGCCGCGTCGAGATTTCCGAAAATGCGGTTCACGAAGTCGACTACAGAAGACTTGAAGATGATACCGGCAGCCACGGCTATGGCAATTAATATTGCGACCTGGACCATCTCCATTCCCTTCTTGTTGCCGAGCAGCATGGCTATCCTGTATTTTATCCTTCTCATTGTTCCTTTCTCCTTTCCTATATGTTCAACAGCGCGGGCGCCATTGTAATGACTATAAGTACTATCAGCAGAAGCCCAAGCGGATACGACATCTTCGTATCTATGGATTTGCCGTACTCCCTGGCCACTGTCTTTCTCTCGTCCCACAGATACCGGCTCTCACGTTCAAGGCTCTCGACAACATCGCTGCCTCTTTTTTCGTTTTCGTTCAGTATCGCTGCTATCCTTATCATCTCTTTCACATCGTGTTTTACGGCGTATTCGTTTATCACCTGAGCGGTGCTCACGCGGTGGCCGTCCGTGGCTTCCCGGAGCTCTGTCAGGTCTGTTTCGAAGGGACTGCATGTTCTGTTTGCCTCGTAACCGGCACATATAGTATCGAAAGCATCGCTGAGTATGAGGCCGGCATTGATCATCAGATATAGCTGATTGCAGAATCTCGGAAGGCCTCTCATGATAGACCTGCGCTTTTCCGCTGATGTCCCGTCTTCCTTCAGGGAGTTTGCCGCCATAAGCACCACCAGGCTAATATACATTAGAGGAATTATGATGATCACCGGTCCGGGACTCTGTTTTGCAGCAGCCCACCTCACAGGTGTGCCGTCCGACAGTTCTGAAGGCAGTCTTATTTTCTTTTTCCTTGAATACTCGATGCTGCTTATCATGTTGTCTATTGCGGCATCTATCTCGGCAGCGCGGCTCTCGCCCCTTTCAGCACCTGACCGGCTGCGTCCGTCCGCTCCGGCCTGAAGTGTAAGGGTAACATCACGGGTGATCTTCTCCCCGCCGTCTTCGACCTCTATGCTGAGATCGTAGCTTTCACTTCTGTTAAGGCTTCTTCTGTTTATGCCTGTGATATTGCCGTCCCCGTCTGAGAGAAGCTTCCCGCTTTCCTCCGGTCCCTTCACGACGAGAGCGAGTATCAGAAGCGCTGTCACGAGCGTTACGGCGTATATTCCCGACATCAGTAGTTTTCTGTCATTCAAAAGCTCTTTAAATCTCGACATTGGTGATCCTCTGTATCATTGCGTATATCCCTATGTTTGACGCCAGGACGGCGGTCATTATGACACGCCCCGCGGCAGTCTCATAAAGCGGCGCTATATAGTCAGGCGCTGTCAGGTTGAGAAACAGTATTATCAGCGCCGGCATAGCGAAAATGACCAGGCCTTCGCCTTCTTTTCTGCGGACTATCTCATCTATCTCCCTGTCTATGCTCATCTTCTCCATGATCACCCCTGCCGCCTTTCCCAGCGCACTTATAAGGCTCGCTCCGGTAGTTTTGCAGATCGAGTATACAGTCACGAAGTCCTTCACATCTTCAAGGCCCGACGCGTCGGCAAGATCGCGCAGCACGCTGACATCATTCTCACCGCCTGTTTCCATTCTCCCGTAAGCGATGGTCAGATCCGCGGCCAGTATGGACTTTTTACCGTATATGTTCAGAAGCGACGGTATGGACTCTGATATGGCATCTTTCATCGACCGCCCCGCGCCTATGGCTGTGGAGGCCATGAAGAGGAAATCCTTAAACTCAGTCATATACCTTCTTCTCCGGTTCTTTATGATGCTGTCAGTTACAAAGCCCTTTATTTTACCCGCGAACGGTATAATCACAGCCGAGAACAATATGTTTCTGTACATGAGATATGAGATGACAAGCCCCGCGGCAGCAAGGCAGCTGAAAAACAGTATCTGCTCCTTTCTGCTGAATTCATAAACCGACAGATCTGTCATGATCCAATGCTCCTGCCATTGCATCCGGTCAATCTGGAATCATATCCGCTTCTTATCAGCCTCTCCCTGTCGCGAAGGCTGCTGCCCGTAGGCTTGAGCTTTCCGTCCTCGCCGACCTTATAAAGATAGTTGAGCTTATAATCGCTTCCGTCATAATCAGTCATCTCAGCCACCTCTTCCACATATCGTCTTCCCTTCGCATCGCGCCTCAGGTGCACAAAGATGTCTATGGCATTGGCGATCTGACTGCGCACAGAATCGACCGATACCTGAGAGCCTGAAAGATACATGGTTTCGAGTCTGTTCAGCATTCCTTTTATGGAATTCCCATGCCCCGTCGACATGCTGCCGTCGTGCCCTGTATTCATTGCCTGTATCATATCCACTACCTCCTTTCCTCTTACTTCTCCTACGATGATCCGGTCCGGCCTCATCCTCAGGCTCGTTCGTATGAGCTGAGTCATGTTCACCTCGCCCTTACCGATCGAGTTGGCCGCACGGCATTCCATCTGCACCTTGTTTTCTATGTGGCTTATCACAAGTTCGGCGGAGTCCTCTATGGTTATCACCCTCTCAGAAGGCCCTATATACGCCGTAAGAGCGTTCAGGAAGGTAGTCTTGCCCGAAGATGTGCCTCCGCTTATAAATACGTTGTAACCGCTTCTGACGAGTGCCGCGAGGTCTTCGGCGCACTCCCTGGAGAGGCTGGCGCATCCGACCAGCTCATCCATCTCTATCTCCCTCTCACGGAACTTCCTTATAGTGAGTATTGGACCGTTGAGCGCTACATTCCTGAGAACGCCGTTTACCCTGAAGCCGCTCGGGAGCCTTGCGTCAACGATAGGATTCGCTTCATTTATCTCCCTGTGCACATCTGAGGCGAACATCCTTATCATTTCCTCAAGCTCTTCGCATGAGGTGAAGGCGTCATCTACCCTTACAAGAGCCTTTTCTCTTTCGACGTAGATCCTGTCTGGACCGTTCACCATTATCTCGTTTATAAGCGGATCTTCGAAAAGCTCTGTCAGTATCCCGTACCTTCCGCTCAGTCTCCTCCTGAGACTGTCTATGATCATCACTGTTTCATGCGAATCAGTCCTGAGAGATATTTCCGACCCGAAGAACTCATCCTCACATTTTGTGAGAATCTCTTCGGCTGGCGGAGGCTCACCGTTTTCTGTGATCCATTTCCTTACTCTTCGTACGATCCTGTCTATCTCACTTCCGTATTTCTTTACTGTCTGAGCTCTTGTCGCTTTCATTGATGCCTTTCCCGAATATCTGCCTTAGACACTCATCCATGGCAAGCACATCTTCCGTGCCGCCTGTGAGTTTTACCCTTATAAGTTTTTTCATAGCCTCATCACCGAGCATCTCTTCGATACCGGTCTTTCTTCTTCCTCTCTCAAATAAAACGATCTTTTCAGATGTTTTCATGACGGCAATATTCTCCTCGCGGAAGCAGCTTGCCGCATCAGCGATTATCGTGTCGTATTTTCCCGAAAGACCGGATATGAGCATGCGGAGCTCTTCCTCGTCAAGATAAGCGACAGGGTTCCGCCCCTTACTTAGAAGCAGTGATGACAGGCCATAACTGTCAGAGTAAGCGACTCCTTCAAGCCCCTGATCCCTGCCGCAGCGTATAGAATAAAGCAGTCTGGAGAGACTGTTGCCCGGCAGCATATCATCTATTCCATAATCGTTGATATATGATAGCGGAAGCAAAAGAGTGCTGCCTCCAGCCCTGTATAGGATCTGCCCCGCGAGAGACCTGCAGAGCGCTGATGAATAGGAATCCGACTCGCTGCAGATACATATAAGCCTTGAACTGTGATCGATGCCCGGCCCGATGCCGCGCCAGCGGTTATAAAGCAGCGAAAGCTCAGATATCATCTCGTGGATGCTACAGAATTTGAAGATGCAGCTGCAGTCATCTCTTTTATCAGCGTGTGAGGATACAATAAAGAGAGTACGGGGTCTGAGTGCCGCAAGCACCTTGTTTTGAAGCTCTGCGGGAGATACATCAGTGAGGATGACGCTTCCGGAAGCGTCCTTTATGTTGTCCCCGATTATGTTTACGAATACATCATTATCGTACGAAGACAGTTTTTGCACCAGCGCATCTCTGTATTCAGTATCTCTGATCATTATCCCGACTCTCATAGTGCCCTCCTGTGCCCATAACTATACGTGAAGAGTATCCGAAAAACTGTACAGATATTGCCGTGGAAAAAATGCCGGAAATCATGCAATTTTTGTCGGATTCAGGGCATAAAAAAAGATCAGGCAAGCTGCCTGATCCATGTAATAAATATGGTGCGGACGAAAGGACTCGAACCTTCACACACTCGGTACCAGAACCTAAATCTGGCGCGTCTGCCAATTCCGCCACGTCCGCGTATTGCAACAAGGGGGACCGCAGGCGCAGCCTGTGGTGGATTCCTTATTGCCCCAAGCTATCGTATTGCAACAAGGGGGACCGCAGGCGCAGCCTGTGGTGGATTCCTTATTGCCCTAAGTTATCTTTCTTTCATATTAAACAAAAAAAGGAATCCTCGGATTCCCTTTCGTATGGTGACCCCACCGGGACTCGAACCCGGGTTACCGCCGTGAAAGGGCGATGTCTTAACCGCTTGACCATGGGGCCTAAAGAAAAAGCGGCGACGTCCTAATTTCCCAGAGGGTCACCCCCCAAGTATCATCGGCGCTAAGGAGCTTAACTACTGTGTTCGGGATGGGAACAGGTGGATCCTCCTCGCTATTGTCACCGCAAGTGGCTGAGAGTGCAGCCTTCACTGTACCCTCAAAATTGAATAACATCACCAAGCTTTTCAAAACCATCTGGTCAAGTTATCGACCTATTAGTATCAATCAGCTGAACACATTACTGTGCTTACACCTTTGACCTATCAACGTGGTAGTCTCCCACGGGTCTTACCATAATGGAGGAAATCTCATCTTGAGGGGGGCTTCGCACTTAGATGCTTTCAGCGCTTATCCCGTCCATACGTAGCTACCCGGCTATGCCCTTGGCAGAACAACCGGTGCACCAGAGGTATGTCCATCCCGGTCCTCTCGTACTAAGGATAGCTCCTCTCAAATTTCCAACGCCCACAGCGGATAGGGACCGAACTGTCTCACGACGTTCTGAACCCAGCTCGCGTACCTCTTTAATGGGCGAACAGCCCAACCCTTGGGACCTACTTCAGCCCCAGGATGAGACGAGCCGACATCGAGGTGCCAAACACTCCCGTCGATGTGAACTCTTGGGGAGTATAAGCCTGTTATCCCCGGGGTAGCTTTTATCCGTTGAGCGATGGCCCTTCCACTCGGAACCACCGGATCACTAAGCCCGACTTTCGTCCCTGCTCGACCTGTATGTCTCGCAGTCAAGCTCCCTTTTGCCTTTGCACTCTTCGCGCGATTTCCGTCCGCGCTGAGGGAACCTTTGGGCGCCTCCGTTACTCTTTAGGAGGCGACCGCCCCAGTCAAACTGCCCACCTGACACTGTCCTCTTGCCGGTTCACGGCAACGAGTTAGAATTCCAACGTTACAAGAGTGGTATCCCAACGGTGACTCCTCCGAAACTGGCGCCCCGGATTCTTCGTCTCCCACCTATCCTGTACATGCAACGCCGAAACTCAATATCAAGCTACAGTGAAGCTCCACGGGGTCTTTCCGTCCTGCTGCGGGTAACCGGCATCTTTACCGGTACTACAATTTCACCGAGCCTATTGTTGAGACAGTGTTCAGATCATTACGCCTTTCGTGCGGGTCGGAACTTACCCGACAAGGAATTTCGCTACCTTAGGACCGTTATAGTTACGGCCGCCGTTTACTGGGGCTTAAGTTCGGTGCTTCGGTTGCCCTAACACTTCCCCTTAACCTTCCAGCACCGGGCAGGCGTCAGCCCCTATACTTCATCTTTCGATTTAGCAGAGACCTGTGTTTTTGGTAAACAGTTGCCTGAACCTCTTCACTGCGGCCCTCCATAAGAGGGCACCCCTTCTCCCGAAGTTACGGGGTTATTTTGCCGAGTTCCTTAACAATAGTTCGCTCGCTCACCTTAGGATTCTCTCCTCATCTACCTGTGTCGGTTTGCGGTACGGGCACCTCGGTTCTAATTAGCGGCTTTTCTTGGCAGCGTGAAATCAGTCGCTTCAGCTCATTCGCCTCCCCTTCACAGCTCAATGTTACAGTCTGCGGATTTACCTACACACACACCTCACTGCTTGGACGCGCTCAACCAACGGCGCGCTCGACTTATCCTTCTGCGTCCCCACTTCATTCATACAAACCTTGGTGGTACAGGAATCTCTACCTGTTGTCCATCGCCTACAGCTTTCGCTCTCGGCTTAGGTCCCGACTAACCCTGAGAGGACGAACCTTCCTCAGGAAACCTTAGATTTTCGGCGGACAGGATTCTCACCTGCCTTACGCTACTCATGCCAACATTCTCTCTCGTATACAGTCCAGCAAGTCTTACGGCTCACCTTCTGCCCATATACGATGCTCCTCTACCGATGCATTCGCATCCCAAAGCTTCGGTGATAGGTTTGAGCCCCGTTTATCTTCCGCGCAGGGTCACTCGACTAGTGAGCTATTACGCACTCTTTGAATGAATGGCTGCTTCTAAGCCAACATCCTAGCTGTTTGTGCAACCCCACATCGTTTTCCACTTAACCTATTCTTAGGGACCTTAGCTGTTGATCTGGGCTGTTTCCCTTTCGACCATGGAACTTATCTCTCATAGTCTGACTCCCAAGTATGATTGGCTGGTATTCGGAGTTTGATAGTTGTTGGTAACCGGTGAAGGCCCCGCGAACAGTCAGTGCTCTACCCCCAGCAATCTCTACCTTGAGGCTAGCCCTAAAGCTATTTCGAGGAGAACCAGCTATATCCGAGTTCGATTGGAATTTCACCGCTATCCACACCTCATCCTAACCTTTTTTAACAGATATAGGTTCGGTCCTCCATAACCTTTTACAGTTACTTCAACCTGGACATGGATAGGTCACCCGGTTTCGGGTCTACAGCATGCAACTTTCGCCCTATTGAGACTCGATTTCTCTACGGCTCCGGACCTCCAGATCCTTAACCTCGCTGCATACCATAACTCGTTGGCCCGTTCTACAAAAAGTACAAGGTCACTTGCGCTCCCTTTGCTTGTAAGCATCAGGTTTCAGTTTCTATTTCACTCCCCTCCCGGGGTTCTTTTCACCTTTCCCTCACGGTACTATTCGCTATCGGTCACTGGGTAGTATTTAGGCTTGGAGGGTGGTCCCCCCTGCTTCAGACCGGGTTCCACGTGTCCGGCCCTACTCTGGTGCTGTCTGTGTGTCTTCTGCTTTCTCTTACAGGACTGTTACCTTCTACGGTTGAACTTTCCAGATCTATTCAGATAGCATAACCTCATCACTTATGACAGTCCGCAACCCCACCAGCAAGCTGGTGGTTTGGCCTCTTTCCCGTTCGCTCGCCGCTACTAGGAAAATCACTGTTGTTTTCTCTTCCTACGGGTACTTAGATGTTTCAGTTCCCCGCGTTCCCTTCCTTATCTTATGTATTGGGATAAGGATACATACGCATTGCCGTATGTGGGTTCCCCCATTCGGATATCTGCGGGTCTAGGGATATGTGCTCCTCACCGCAGCTTTTCGCAGCTTATCACGTCCTTCTTCGGCTCCCAGTGCCAAGGCATCCTCCTGATGCTCTTGTTAACTTGACCATTAACACCTGTATACGCGTTATATACAGGATTTTTCTTCACTATTGTTAGTCAGTGAATTTCTGGTTTCTCTCAACAAATTGACTGATGAATCGTTTTTACCCATTTCTGTGCTTATCTCGATTCGTTGTCTATTTGTCTTACACTTGGTGTTATTCAATTTTCAAGGTACATTTTTTTCGCTCAGCACTGAGTGCTTTACGAAAAATGGTGGAGAATAAGGGGCTCGAACCCTTGACCCCCTGCGTGCAAGGCAGGTGCTCTCCCAGCTGAGCTAATTCCCCATAAAACTCATAGTGCAGACCATTAGGTCTCCTTAGAAAGGAGGTGATCCAGCCGCTCGTTCTCGAACGGCTACCTTGTTACGACTTCACCCCAGTCATTGGTTTCGCCTTAGGTAATCTATTAACTGACCAACTTTGGGCGCCCCCAACTTCCATGGTGTGACGGGCGGTGTGTACAAGACCCGGGAACGCATTCACCGCGGCATGCTGATCCGCGATTACTAGCAACTCCGACTTCATGCAGGCGAGTTGCAGCCTGCAATCCGAACTGAGATCGGTTTTGGTGATTTGCTCCATGTCGCCATCTTGCTTCTCATTGTACCGACCATTGTAGCACGTGTGTAGCCCAGAACATAAGGGGCATGATGATTTGACGTCATCCCCACCTTCCTCCGAGTTAACCTCGGCAGTCTCGTCAGAGTCCTCAACTTAATGTTAGTAACTGACGACAAGGGTTGCGCTCGTTGCGGGACTTAACCCAACATCTCACGACACGAGCTGACGACAACCATGCACCACCTGTCACCTCTGTCCGAAGAAAGGCACGGTTAAGTGCCGGTCAGAGGGATGTCAAGCCCTGGTAAGGTTTTTCGCGTTGCTTCGAATTAAACCACATGCTCCGCTGCTTGTGCGGGTCCCCGTCAATTCCTTTGAGTTTTAGTGTTGCCACCGTACTCCCCAGGCGGAGCACTTATTGCGTTAACTGCGTCACTGAATCCATTCGGACCCAACAACTAGTGCTCATCGTTTACGGCGTGGACTACCAGGGTATCTAATCCTGTTTGCTCCCCACGCTTTCGTGCCTCAGTGTCAGTTACAGTCCAGAAAGCCGCCTTCGCCACCGGTGTTCTTCCTAATATCTACGCATTTCACCGCTACACTAGGAATTCCGCTTTCCCCTCCTGCACTCAAGTAGCCCAGTTCGCAAGGCAGAATGAGGTTGAGCCTCAAGATTAAACCTTGCGCTTAGGTAACCACCTACGCACTCTTTACGCCCAATAATTCCGGATAACGCTTGCCCCCTACGTATTACCGCGGCTGCTGGCACGTAGTTAGCCGGGGCTTTCTCCTTAGGTACCGTCACTTCTTCTTCCCTAAGATCAGAACTTTACAACCCGAAGGCCTTCATCGTTCACGCGGCGTTGCTGCATCAGGGTTTCCCCCATTGTGCAAGATTCCTTACTGCTGCCTTCCGTAGAAGTTTGGACCGTGTCTCAGTTCCAATGTGGCCGATCACCCTCTCAGGTCGGCTACTGATCGTCACCTTGGTGAGCCGTTACCCCACCAACTAGTTAATCAGACGCAGGCCCATCCTTAGCCGATAAATCTTTGGCTTTCAAGACATGTGACTCAAAAGCATTATGAGGTTTTAATCATCGTTTCCAATGGCTATCCCTCTGCTAAGGGCAGGTTGCCTACGCGTTACTCACCCGTCCGCCGCTTTCCTCTATTTCACTTTGACGAATCTCCGATCAATAGATTCTCGCTCGACTTGCATGTATTAGGCACGCCGCCAGCGTTCATCCTGAGCCAGGATCAAACTCTTAATAAGATCGTATTTAATCGTTCGGCTTCGCCGACGTTTAAATCTGTTTTTCCGTAACTCGGATACGCTTTCGCGCAATTATTGTTTGTGTCTAGAATTGTACAGGGACTTACAAGTTCATACTTGCTTGTCTCTATTTTGTACTAGATCTTTCATTTTGGAACTATATCTAGTTCCTTCATTTAAGACCTGTTCTGCACTATGAAGTTTTCAAGGTTCCGCCGTCGCTCTCAGCGACAGCTTCATTAGTATATACAACTCAGCAGCTCTTGTCAACTCTTTTTCAAAACTTTTTTAAAAAAGTTTGACGCGATTTTGAGTTGTGAAGCGAAATCTGAATGATGCGCTGTTTTCAAGCTCTATACGTTCGGATTTACGCTGTGCCGATAAAAAACGGGGCTGTTTTTCGCAGCGCCCGTGTTCCTGAGCACTCGCTTATAATACTCCTTTTTTCAGAGATGTCAAGCGGTTTTTTCAATATATTTTTGTTTTCCTGCAGATACAACGGGAATGGCTGAAAGCATTGGAAAATGCGTACTTTTTTACCCTATCCTCCGGGCTTATCAGTTCTCTTCTTCCCTCTCCAGTTCGCGTTCTGCTCTCCTTATAGCAGCGCTGTTCATAACGTCTCTCTCAGCCTCGATATCGTCACGGATCTTCTGGATCCTTCTCTGCGCGTTCTTCTGCTCCCTGATACCTTCCTTGGCCTTGGCAAGAGCTCGCTTCTCTTCTTCGAGTGCCTCCTGTAGTTTCTCCTCATTACCTGTGATAAATCCAGGGCGTGTGTACTCAATAACGAAAGACTGCATGAACCGTCTGAGTCCAAGTATGATCAGTCCTACGCCTATCAGGAATGTAGCAGGTGCACCGAAAAGCACATTATTGAAGAACATGTACAGACCGAACAGGAGCATGACGGCGTTCACTCCGAATTCGATCCTCTCCTCTGTTGTAATATGCATGAGGTCTATCCTGTCCGTTGAAAACGCCAGAACACCTTCTATGGCGAGCCATGCAGCTATCAGGATCCTTGCTGCCGTATCGTCTGTTACCTGTCCGGTGATTATTACCGCACCGAAGATCAGCATCAGTATGCCGTCCTTGGTGATGCTTACAGCCTTCTCCGATACATCAAAGTCAGCGCGCAGGCCAACCAGGATCTCAGTAGCGCCCATCAGCAGATAAACTAATCCTATTATAAAAGCTACAGTCAGGAATGCGGCGCTGCCGTTGGCCACGCAGAATACTCCCGAACCTATCATCGCCACGCTGGCGATCAGCATCAATGTTCTCATTATATACTTCCTCCGGAATTCAAATCCGTTTAATACTACCATGCCTCACACAAGGTTGCAAGGCAGGCACATTGCACTCCCTGTCACAGCCCTGTGTCATTTCAGCGCAGGATCCATCATTATCATTTCCCGCTTATGTTCATATAGCCCGCCGGTATATGGCAGTAGCCGTGTGGATTCTTATCGAGATACTTCTGATGATAGTCCTCCGCAGGGAAGAAGTTGCGGAGCGGTTCGGTCTCAACAGCTATCTGCGCTCCGAGTCTGGCTGATACCCCGTCGCAATAGTCTCTTATCCCCTGCTCCATGCCATTGTCCGTCCAGTATATGCCCGTGCGGTACTGGATGCCCCGGTCATTACCCTGCTTATTTACAGACAGCGGGTCTATGACCATAAAGTATCTGTCAAGCAGCACGCCAAGAGGCATCACCTCTTCATCATAGCAGACACGCACAGTCTCAGCGTGTCCGCTGCTGCGGCATACATCTTCATACGAAGGTGCTTTGCCTCCATCAGGTCCATTGGCATAACCGACCTCTGTTTCTGTTATTCCGTCAAACTGATCAAGGAACTTCTGGAGCCCCCAGAAGCATCCTCCCGCCAGGTAAATTGTCTTCATTTTTCTGTCCTTATATATAATATGAAAACTTTGCTCATTCCTATGCATGAATTGTACCACAATTCAGTGCTCAGGTCTGAACAAGAAAAAACTGCCGGGCGGGTTTTCCGTCCGGCAGTGTACTGCTTAAGTGTTATGCAGTAGGTGCATTGATTACAGGTTGTATCCTGCGTGGAATGCCTTCTTGTTGAGTTCTACGAACTTAGGCTTTACGTTAGCCTCGATCTCTGCATCCCAGTCTATGTCATCGAGTCCGCCCATAGCCTTAACGAGTGCTCCGAGAAGAACGATGTTCATTGCCTTAGGGTTGCCGAGCTCTGTAGCTACATCTGCAGCCTTGAAGGACAGAACGTCTACCTTCTCCTTGAGGTGGTCGATGATTCCCTCAGGATACTCAGCTGTGCCGAGGTTAACAGGTACAGGCTGGATCTGATAATCATTGATTACCATCTTGCCGCCGATCTTGAGGTGGTCGAGCCATCTGAGTGCTTCCATCTCTTCGAATGCAACGATAACGTCAGCTGATCCCTTGCCAACGATTGGTGAATAGACCTTGTCACCATATCTTACCTGTGTGGATACGGAACCGCCTCTCTGGGACATTCCGTGGATCTCACTCATCTTAACGTCATAGCCAGCCTTCATCAGTGCGCTGGTCAGAATCTTACTTGCGAGGATAGTTCCCTGTCCGCCTACTCCTACCAGGAGGATATTCTTTACTTCACTCATTATCTTGTCACCTCCTCAATAGCCTTGAATGGACAAACCTGCTTGCAGACTGTGCAGCCGTTGCAGCTTGTGTAGTCGATGACTACCTTCTCCTTGGTGGAGATCAGTGCAGGGCATCCTGTCTTGACGCACATCTTGCAGTTCTTGCACTTGTCCTGATCGATCTTGCACTGTGTCTTGTGCAGAGTCGGGAACTCATCGAGATCCTGCTGGCTGAACTTCTTGAGTACGCACGGCCATCTTGTGATGAGTACTGTAGGCTCATCCTTGCCGAGCAGCTCGTCGAGTGCAGCTTCGACCTCATCGAGGTGATTAGGGTTGACGGTCTTGATGTTCTCTTCCTTGACACCGATAGCCTTGCAGAGTGCAGGGATATCTACCTCAGGAGCTTCCTTGCCCATGAGAGTGTATCCTGTACCAGGGTTCTGCTGATGTCCTGTCATTCCTGTGATTCTGTTGTCCAGGATGATTGACAGGTTGCTGCCGCTGTTGTAAACAGCATCCATCAGGGAGTTGACGCCTGTGTGGAAGAATGTGGAGTCTCCGATTACGGATACGACCTTGGTGCTCTTGCCTGCATCTCTCAGAGCGATGCTTGCACCATGTCCCTGTGAGAGGGATGCGCCCATGCAGATGCAGGAGTGCAGTGCGTTAAGAGGAGCAGCCATACCGAGTGTGTAGCATCCGATATCTCCTGTGATCATGATATGATCCTTCTTCTCTCTCTTGGAGAGGCAGTAGAACAGTCCTCTGTGAGGGCAGCCTGCGCAGAGTGCAGGAGGTCTTACGACTGTCTGCATGTCTGATGTGTAAGTCTCAGGCTCTACTCCGAGGAATGCCTTGCGGACGATATCTGTGTTCAGCTCGTCATAGTGAGGAATTACGTCCTTGCCGAGGCACTCGATACCGAGCATCTTGAGGTGCTCTTCCAGATAAGGATCCATCTCTTCAACAACATAGACCTTGTCTACCTTGCTGCAGAAATCCTTCATCAGGTCATATGGCAGAGGGAATGTCAGGCCCAGCTTCAGGTATGAAGCATTGTCGCCGAATGTCTCTCTTGCATACTGATAGGAAACACCGGATGTTACAACACCGATCTTGGTGTCGTGCATCTCAACTCTGTTGAATTCACAGTCATTAGCATATGCTCTTGCAGCTTCTACTCTCTCTTCGAGGGTCTTTCTGAGGACCTTAGCATTAGCAGGAGCTGTTACATACTTTCTGATTTTAGGTTCATAATCAGGAACGTCTGCCTCAACTCTGTCACCGAGTTCTACAATGCCCTTGGAGTGGCAAACTCTTGTTGTGACGTGCATGAGAACAGGCATATCCATCTTCTCAGACAGAGCGAAAGCCTTCTTCATGAAGTCGTGAGCTTCCTGTGAATCGGAAGGCTCGAGCATAAGAAGTCTTGCAGCCTTAGCCTGATTTCTGTTGTCCTGCTCGTTCTGTGAACTGTGCTGACCCGGGTCGTCTGCAACTACCATTACGAATCCGCCGGTAACTCCGGTGTAAGCGAATGTGTAGATAGGGTCTGCAGCTACGTTCATACCAACGTGCTTCATAGCACAGAATGATCTGACGCCTGCGATTGAAGCGCCGATAGCAGCCTCTGTGGCAACCTTCTCGTTAGGTGCCCACTCTGAATATACGGATTCACCGTACTGAGGCATGTTCTCGAGGATCTCTGTACTAGGTGTTCCCGGATATGCCGAAGCAAATCTTGCACCGCCTTCGTATGCACCGCGGGCGATAGCTTCGTTACCGGACATGATTACTTTCATAAATCATTACCTCCCTTACAATACAATAATGTATAAATGCCCTTACGCCATCATTTCCCCATAACAAAACGCCTCTCACTCTATCCTAATCTGCTGTGAGCCGGCACTTAATGCCATCTGCAGGGAAATCAGGACAGATCTCGAAGCGCCACGTAATTAGGGGATTACATTATCTTATTAGCGTGTTAATTATACTACTAAGTTGTTTCTGATTCAATGCAAAGTAAGTGTTATTTGTGTGTCGCAAGGCCCGTTAAAGCCCAAAAAACCATCCCCGCGTCAAACGCGGGGTTGTTGTTTTTACGGGCATAGCCCTTACACTCCTCGCGTGACGCGTACAACGCGTAAACGGGTCTGCCAACCGCGTTTCCTATCTGTTACTTCTTCTTT
>Ga0256407_10004629_pt1 | contig 22748 bp, 12 predicted proteins | sample RumenRJG_04DNA_FD_193489 | JGI IMG/M metagenome (GOLD analysis project Ga0256407, IMG submission 193489) | Bovine rumen microbial communities from Lethbridge, Alberta, Canada - RJG_04 | ecosystem: Host-associated > Mammals > Digestive system > Stomach > Rumen | place: Canada: Alberta... | reverse complement strand
TGGTGTTTTTTTTTTTTTTTTTTTTTTTATTTGGTATTTTTTTTTTTTTTGTTTTTTTTTGGAATTTTTTTTTTTTTAATGGATTATGATTTTTTTTTTTGGTTTTGGGGATTTATTTAATTGTTGTTTTTATTTTTTTATAAGGGATTACGTAATGGATTTTTGAGTTAATTATTTTTTTTGTAAAATCAAATATAAAGCTTTTTTTCAAAAAAAATTGAAATTATTGAATTATAATTTTCTAAATTAAATTAAAAAAATATTTTAATTTGATTAGAAATATAACAAAAGATATTTCATTATTTATAATTTATAATTATGATAATATTAAAATAAAAATGAATTAGATTGAATTAAAGATTACTTTTATTAAAATTCCAACAAGAATTGTAATAAAAATAAATAGATAATTAATTTAAATAATAAAACCTTTAAATATACAATTCTATTAAATATTTTTTATCAAACATTGAACAAAAATTAAATACAAAAATCGATTTTGCTTTGAAAGGAAACTTTCTTCTTTTTATTAGAACAACAATTTTTGAAAGATTTATTTTTTAAAATTGGTCTAATAGGAATATTAATATTATTATTATTATTATTATTATTTTGATTATTATATACATCACCTAAATTTTTATTTAATTCTTTAGAAATGTCAGTTTTTGAACTAATTGATGAAGCATCAAAACTTAAAGTTCTTTTATCTTTTTTTAAAATAAATAATTCTTCCCATTGTTTTTTTTCTTCAAATTTTTGTTGGATTGGTCTTTCTTTTATTTTTCTATAAATCATTTTTGGTGTAATAATATTATAAAAATTACCATTTGAATCATTAATTATTGAATATCTTGGATCTAAAATATTCTCACCATTCACTTTAAAAGTAATATAAATATGTTTTTTAAATAATTTTATTTTTTTAATTGGAAGATAATATGAATCAAGATATTTACTATATTGAAAATCTAAAATTAATTTTGGAGATTTGATTTGCATTGATAAATTTAATTTATTTTCTCTTGCCTTTTTTTTTAAGTCATTATTTTGATTAGGAATCATATAAAGTTTATCAATTAAATCTATTGGGAATTTATAAAAAAATAAAGCTTCATTTTCTAAAAGTTTTTTAAAATGTTTATGTGTTAGAAATGTTTTAAAATGAGATTGAATTAATTTTATGTATTTATTTCTTTTTTCAAGTAAATTTTTTATCATCAAAATTTTCTTAAATCTTTTATATATAAGAAATCTTCTTATATGACTTTGAATTTTTATTATGTATTTTTTCCTTTCAGTTAAGATTTTTTTTATTAAAAAGAAGTTTATTTCCTTTTTTTCTTTTTCAAATATGCGCGGGATATTAGATGATGTTTTTTTGAATTTATATTTTACAAATTTCTTTACTAGACTTAATGAAAACATTTTCCTTTTAATTAGACTTGAAGTATAAGGATAAGTTTCATTAAAGAAAATATCAAGAAGCATTATTAAATAAAAAAAATAAGATTAAAGATTATTAAAAATTTTTTTTTTGTTTCACATTTTCAAACAAATTATTTTTTTAATTAAAAATTAAATTCAAAAAAGTTTTTAATATATTAATAAAATAATTAAAAATAATTACAATAAAATATTAAAATATAAAAAAAAGACTTTTTTATATAAGAAATATATGAATATCTTAATAATTTTTCTAAAAAATACAACTAAAATATATTAATTATAAACATTAAAATATCATAAAAAAAACAAATAATTAAAAATACAAATGTCTAAAATTGAAATTGATACATCCGGACACGAAAAATTATCAATTAAAAAATGTCCAACATATTCAAATAAAACAAAAACAAAACAAATACAACCGACACATAAACCATCTCATGACTTAATAAGTGTAAAGAACAAATTAGAAGAAAAATCAATAATTCATCAAAGAAAACAAAGACAATTAAATACTATACAATATTATAAGGAAGAAAAAAAAATAAACCAAAAAATGAATAATGCATCACCAACAAATTCTTCATTAAATGAAGCAATAAAATATACAATAGAAAGAAAACATAAAGGAAAAGAATATACAATTTCAAAAGATCCATCAAATAACATAACATTTGAATTTTCATATAAAGAAGATAAAAATAGAATATTTAAAGATAAAATGGAAGATAAAGGTAAAAGTGTAATTAACTTTAATGAAAAACCAAATAATATTTTATTAACTTTATTTGATGGTCATGGAGGAGATACAGTAAGTTCTTTTTTGGAACATAATTTTGATAAATTTTTAAAAAAAAATATTTCAAATGAAATTTCTTTAAAAAAATCAATATCAAAAACTTTTTTTGATATAGATAAAGAAATAAAAGAAATATCAGTAAATGAAGGCTCAACAGGAACAATTATTTTAATAACAGAAGAAGATAATAAACAAATACTTTATTGTGCTAATATTGGAGATACAAGATGTTGTTTATTTAATAAAAAAAATATTGAAAAATTATCTTATGATCATAGAGTTAATGATCCCAAAGAAAAAGATAGAATTATTCTTTGTGGAGGTCATATTAGAAATGGAAGAGTTAATGGTAAATTAATGTTAAGTAGAACTTTTGGTGATTTTGAATTTAAAAATTTAGGTGTTAAATGCGAACCTTATATTATTAGAAAAGAAATTGATTTGAGTGTTAAAAATCAATTTATTATCCTTGCTTCAGATGGTCTTTGGGATGCTATTGAAGATAATTTTATCGAGGAATTTATTTATGATACTGTTGAAAAAGAAAATAAAAATGAAAATATTACAAAACAAATTTGTGATAGATTAATTACAGAATGTTTTAATTTTGGAAGCTCTGATAATATTAGTGTTTTTGTTTTGAAATTATCTTAATTATTATTTGTAGATTTATTATGGAAATTTCCATTTTTTTATTAAATAAAATTTTATAGGTGAATATAAAAAATATTAAAGATTGGTTAAATGATATTAACATCTATGGTAATAGTTAGAAAAGTAATGTAAATATTAATTATATATAAAAATATTTAATTTTATAATAAAATCAAATATTAAATTTTTTTTTAATTTTAAAAAACATGATAGAGCCTAATTTAGTAAAATGGCTTGATTTAGGTGATAATATGCAAAAATCTGATATATATATGAAAGGAAGTTTTCTTGTTTTATTTAGATTTTTTAGAACAATGCTTCAACATAAAAATGGAAATATAATATTATTTATTATATTAAAAATAGTCTTTTTTTTACAAGTCATGATGATTCCTATAATAAATAATCCATCAAAAGATAGTGATCAAGATTCTTTAATTCAATTTTTACATTATATTAAACAAATTATATTTATACAAGATTTAATTTCAAAAAAATCTGATTATATAATTTTTCTTACTATTGGTTTTATTTTAATTGCTATACTATATATTTTAATAATTTATATTTTAATTAACTCGAAAGGAAAAATACAAGAAACTCCAGTTAAACTTTTAAACGTTTTAAATATCTTTGTTCAAAATTATTTAATGTGTCCAATTGTTAATGTATTCATGCTTTCTATTAAATGTGAAAAATCAAAACATATTTATTTTAAATATAAATGTTTTGATGATTATATACATATATTAATAGTTTTTTTTTCTTTATTAAGTTTATTTTCATGTTTAATATATTCATTTTTATTATCTTTATTTTATTATCAAGTAGGTGGAATTAAGACACAAGATTTATTAAAAAGAGTAAATTGCAATTTTGAATTTTATGTTAATTTTTTATCAATGATATATTATTTTATAAGTTTTTATTTACAATATTATACAAAAGAATTACAAACATTTTATTTTTTATATAATAGATTTTTTTTTTTTTTATTTACACTCTTTTTATTTTTATATATGTATTTCAATGTTTTTTATTATGATAGAAGAATAAATGCAATAAATTTATATGGTTGGGGATTTTTATGGTGGTATTCAGTTGGTTTATTATTAAAAAAAAGTTTTAAAATAAAAGATATTTCAATATTTGTTATTGTTGGAATGGTTTGTATTTGTTTTATATTATTTTTTTTAGATGGTTATAATACTGAATATTATTTAACTCAAGCAAATATTTTGGAATCAAAATCTATTAAACAAATTGAACAATTTACTTATAATTTATTAGATATAGTTTCTCAAAATACAATTAAATCTAAAACTTTGGTAAGTGGAATTATTAATTCAATAGAAGAATTTTTTAAAAGCCAACCTGAAATTTATGAAAAATATGAGAATTTTATTAAAAATAAAATAATGATAAGTAAATTAGGAGGAAAATCAAATATATTATTTAATGCATATAATATAATTTATATTATATATGATTTTTATTTAGAAAAAGCTGAAATGAAAGAAAATATAATGATAATAATAAGTTATTTCCTAATGAATAATCTAAAAAATCCTACTTATGCTGCTTTTCTTACATCAACTATTAAAGTAAATGGAATAAGAATTCTTTATTTAAAATATATATTAGTGGAAGATATAAAAGATTTTTTAATAGCAAAACTAATAAAAAATTCAGCAAATAAAGAATCTATAAAACATATTGAAATTGGAAGTGCTATTGTATATGATAATTATATTGATAGTTTTAAAATGAAAATTTATGATGCTGCATGTAATCAAATTGATTATTTTGATATTTTAAAAAATAATACTCTCTCATCAAAAGCAACTAAAAATTTTCTTAATATTGGAGATTCAATATTACTTTTAAGAAAAGAAATTAATAGTTTATGGAATAAAATAATAAAATTAAATCCATTTAGTGATGATATTGAAAAGGATTATATGTTATATTTAAGAACAATAATTCAAGATGAGGATTTAGCACAAAAAGAAGAAAAAAGATATTATCATATAAAAATGTCAAAATTAAGTGAAAAACATAATATTTATCATTCATTATTTGATAAAGATGTGAGTACAGTAATATTAGTTGATGGATGTGGTTTAATAGGAAAAATTATTTATGTAACACCAAATTTTGGAACAATATTTAATTTTCTTCCAAAAGAATTAGTTAATGTTATGATAACAGATTTTCAACCAACTTATATTGCACAATTTCATAAAGATATTATGTTTGATGCTTTAAAATATTCAAATTTAAATTATATGTATCCAAATATGAAAAATATTGTTTTGAAAGGTAAAGGAAATGGACTTTTTAATGTAAATGCATATATTAAATGTCTTCCTAATTTTGATTTTGGATTAATTTACATTTTAGTTATTGAAAAAATTAATGATAATCAATTTATTATTTTATTAGATGAAAATTTTTATATTAATGCAATGACAAATCCTTATGTAAATGTTAATGGGGATTTTTCATCAATAAATAATATTAATAATTATAATTTAAATAATAATATAATTAATCATCATTGTGCAATTATTATTCCAGATATATTAAAATTTATTAAATTTGATGGAGAAAGATTCTGTTTATTAAAAAATGATATTGATTTAAAGGGAATTTTATATCCTAATACAGAACATTGTTTAGAATTTACAAGCTTAATTGAAAATGTTTTAGATAGAATCAAACAAACAGGACAATTGATTTATGAAGATAATATTACTCCAGCTAAACATACTTTAATAAACCAATTATCTTCTCAAACTTCAGTTAAATTAAAAAAAGAACAAAATTTACATGAATTTCATGATTTACTTAATCATATTAAAGAAAAGTGTGGTAATAAAAGTATTAGTATTTTTTATAGAATAACATCAAAGGAATTTTTAAATGGGAGTAAATTTTATTTTAAAATTTTTATTACAAATGATTTAATGAATGGAAATGATTATAATATAAATATTTCAAAAAATAATAATAATATACAACAAAAATCACTTCAAAAATCAAGAAATTCAACAGTATTAAATAATTCTCCTTCAAATAATGATATACATAAATTAAAAGGAATAAAAATAAAAATAAGTCAAGATAAAAATAAAAATGATAAAGATAAAAAAATAAAATTTAATGAAAATACAAATGAAAATGAAGAAAATAATAATATTGAAAGACAGTTATCTCAAAATTCACTAACTACAAAATCATCTGTTGATAGTGCAAGTTTTAATAAATTAAAAAGCAAAATTTTAAATAAAAATGAACCAAATATAATTACATATATGAAATTAGCATCATTCTTTTTTTTAGTATCAACAATATTATTAATATATTTAAATAGTAATAATGCAAAAAATAAGTTAAAATTTTTAGAGGAATATCTTGATCAAAATTTTTATTTTAATCATACAAAAATTATTATCTCATGTGTTTATTCAACAGGTGCAAATTTAAAATTAATAAAATATAAAATTTTAAATGATTCAGCATGTATCACAGATGGTGGATGTAAAATTATATATTTAGAATTACTTTCAAAATGTTTAAATGATATAAAAATACAAACTGCAAAAGTTCCTTATTTTAATGATGATTATAAAGAAAAATTATCAATTAATAATAATATTACAATTTATATGTATAATTTAACTACTACAACAAATATTACTTTAGATGGACCTAATTTATTAAATTTTGTATTATCAAATGGAATAAGGTTTAAAAATAATATTAATAATTATATTGAAGTTGCTGATTCAGAATATCAAATTTATGGAGAAAATATTTTAAAACAAGGTCATTATTATATTAATAATAATTTAATTGAAGGGTTTAATAGAGAACTAATGAGTGAAAAAATCACACAAAGGAAATTTTCTACAAATTATATATTTATAATTTTAAATTGTATTATTTTTATAGGAGTTATGGTTATTTTAAACTATATGACTTTTAAATTATATCATATTCAAAAATTTTTTATAAGTAAATTAGTTAAATTTCATTCTTTAAATTTTGATAATTATATTAAATATTTAGAAGAATTAAAGAAAAAATTAAGAAATGATTCATGTGATGATGAAGAAAAAGATGATGAAAATCAATCAAATGGAAATAATAATGATGGATTACATAATACAAAAAGTGAAGAGAAAGAACAAAATAAAAAAGGAAAAAAAGAATCATCATATTTAAGAGAATCAAATAGAAATGGAGGAAGAAAAAAAATGCAAGGAAAAATGTCAAAAATCCAACAACAAAAACAAGAAAAAATTAATATTATGTCTTTATATATATTTAAATTTAATTTGATTTTAGCATTAAAAATTTGCTTGTTATTAATTTTATCAATGTTATATTATTTAATAGTATATATACTTTATTTCCAAAAAAGAAGAGAATATTTTAATTTTGATGATATAATTAATAATATATATGGAATTTATAAAGATTGTGACATAATATTTGCAAATTTACTCAATGAAGCAATTGAATATGAAAATTTTATTATTAAAAGAGATAAAATTATTTCTTCATTTCAAAAAGGAGATTTAATAAATATAAATTTTAATGGAATTGAATATACAATTAATAATTATACAGTATTATCTAATTTAACTTATAAAATAAAAGTACCTGATTCAACAGAAATATTAATACCAAGAGTAAATAATATTTTATTACCGATTATTTCAAATGTAAAAATGGATAAAAAATCATCAAAATCAAAAATAGCTCAATTATTTAATGGAGATATTTGTGAAATTATATTTGAAAAAAATATTACACAATATCAAATTTGTTCAAATTTCTGGTCCTCAATACTTAAACAAGGATTAATACAATGTATTACTCAAATGTCTGTTGAAATAAATACAATTTTAGATGAATTGGAAGATGTAAATATGGGAACACTTAGTTTTTATGATTTTATTAATAAGAGTACTTTCTCACAATTAAAAACTTTTATTAATTATTATTTTTTGGAAAGTTTTAGAAAAAATGATGAATATTTTAATTCAATGAGAAAAGAAAAATTAAATTTTTTACATAAAATTTTAAATTTTCTTTTGGTTATTTTTATTATTATTCTTATTGTTTTATTTATTTTTTTAATACTAATGATTTATTCTGCTAAAACTATGTTTTCTTCATTTTTAGGATTTATAGGAATTATTCCCATTCAATATCTTTTTGAAGATGAATTTTTTTATAAGGATGTATTAAAACTTGAAGAAGATATATTTGATTAATTATAATAAATTTTATTATAAATTTATAAATGATTTTTTAATTTAAAATCTAAAAAAATTAAATTAAATAAATTACTAATTAAATTTTTAATTAATGTCCGACCCAGAAAAGAAAAAAAGATTAGAAGCAATTCGTAGAAAAAAAGAACAATTACAAAGAGAATTAGATGAATCAAAAAAAAAAAAAAAAACACCAAAAGAAAAAAAAAAAAATGCTCTAAATGAACAAAAAAAAACAATAGATGAAATAGCAAAAGAAGCACTTGAAGCATCAAAAGGATTATCAATTCCCATAGAACAAAATAATATTGAATCAAAAAAAATAATAGAAAGTTTTGAAAGAAAAAAATTTTTAGAAAGTTTATTAATAGTTTCTCAACATCAATTCATTAATAATTCTAAACCAGATTCTTATAATGTAGCAACACAATATTATAATTTAAAAGACAATGAAGAAAATGAAAATGAAGATGAGAATGTAGAAAAAATACAAAAAAAACAACATATTCCATTATTTTTACATAAAGCTTCTTTAATTTCCGATAAAGATGATAAATTTGATTTTAGAGAAAAAAAATATGGTTTAATACCAAAAAATCAAAAAAAAGAAATTTTAGAAAAACGAAGTGAAGAATTATCAAATTTCCTTCAAAGACAAAAGAAAATAACAGAAAAAGCAATATATGAAAATGACTTATATGAAATATTAGAAAAAGGAGATTCTCTTTTCAAAAACAATCCTTCAGAAAAAACAAAAGAATTATTAACATTCTTCGATTCAAACTGTGTAAACCGTACAATAAATAGTTTACAATGGTCATTAAAATATACAGAATTACTATTAGCATCATATACAAAACCAAAAGAAATTTTATCTCAAAATAATGGTTTAATAAATTTATGGTCACTTGCATTAAGAGATTATCCTGAATTTACTTTAACTTGTCAAGCTGAAATCACAAGTGCAATTTTCCATACATATACACCTAAATTAATAATAGGAGGAACATTCGCAGGTCAAGTAGTCCTTTGGGATACAAGAGGAAGTGAAGTTCCAATAATGAAAACACCACTAGGTATTATTGAAAATACTCATAATAGTCCAATTGTAGGTTTAGGTGTTGTTGGTACAACAATTTCTAATCAAATAATTTCTGTTAGTAATGGTATTATATGTCTTTGGTCATTATCAAATTTATCAAAACCAATAAAGAGAATTGAATTAAAACATGATGATAATAATTATCAAATAAAAGAAATTGGTGTTTTATGTATGGGAATGCAAAATTATGAAAATAATAATTTATTAATTGGAAGTGATGATAATTCTATATATCAAATAACATTACATGGAAATGAAAATGAGGAAAATAATCAAAATTTAGTAGCATCATTCAAAGCACATGAAGGACCAATTTATTCAGTAACACCTCATCCAGGAGATCCATTCAACACATATAATTTCTCACAATTATTTTTATCATCATCATCAGATTGGACAACTCGACTTTGGAGTAAAGGACAAATTGATAATCCATTAATTATAATTGATAATAATGAAGATAGTATTTATTGTTCTAAATGGTGTCCTACAAATGCTTCTGTTATTGCTTGTGGTGATGGAGGAGGTAATGTTGATTTTTATAATTTTAATAAGGATTTAGAAGTTCCTATATATAAAATGAATATTGGGAAAGTTGTTGTTAATAATATTAGTTGGAGTTATAATGGGAAAAAAATTGCTACTGGGGATTCTCAAGGGAAAGTTAAAGTTTTTGAAATTTCTAAAGATATTTATCAAGGAAGTCAAGAGGATTCTTTGAAGTTTGATAAAATTATTTCTTCCATTAAGTTGAATAAGTAAAAGTACATAAAAGGAAAAATATATTTTTTATTTTCTAATATAAAAAAATGTTTAAATTAATGATTATAAAAAAGTTAGATATATATTATTTTTTTTTTGAGTTTTGGTATTTTTATTTTTTATATTATGATTTCTTTTTTATTTATAATATAGAATTGTTTGTTTTATTTCGATTTGATGATGAAGGTGATTCTTTTATATTTTTAAAAGAATTTTGTTCTTTTTTTAAATTAAAACTTTTTAATCTATAGAATTTATTAGTTTTTTGATTATTCTTTTGATTTAAATTTAAATTTTTAATTATAATAGAGTTATTAAAATCATATGATGTTATTTTTTCTTTAAAAGAAGAAAAAATTTTGGATGTATTAATCTTTTTTTTTGGAGTTTTATTTGATAAATTTGATAAAATCTCATTTAAATTTGGTTTTTTAATATGTATATTTTTAAAATATAAATTCAATGGTTTTCGTTTTTCTAAACAAATAAAATTTTGATTTTGCTCTTCTTTTTTTGTTAGTCTAATTTTATTCATATTATAATTATTACTTTCTGAATTTTTAATAATAATACGAGGAAAACTTCTTAATTCCTTATTCTTTAATTTATTTCTAGAAATATCTGATGAATTATTATGAATTATTTCTAATGTTCTAAAACTATTTTTAGGAGATAATAATAATTTCTTATTACAAAAAGAATATTTTTTTCTATTATAAAATAATGCATCTTTTATTTTTTTATTAGAAAATATTGTTTTTGGAAAAATTGAATAAGAAAAATTCTTTTGATTTTTGTTATTATTTAAGCAAAATTCTATTTCATAATTATGATAAATTGTATTATTGAACTTATCTTTTGACATTAATTTTAAAATTGATATTTTTTGTAAATATAAACTAAAAAATTATAATCTTTTTGAAATTAAAGAAATTGTTTATATTTATAAAAATAACTAATGAATTAGATTATCAATTACTTTTACAAATTTTTTTTTATCAATATAAAATTATTTTATTTATTTATACAAATTTTTTCAATAATTTAATATTTATATTCTTTTTCTATTCTTAACTATAGTTTCATTTAAATATAAAAACATTTAAAAACTCCAAAGAAATATATATATAAACCAAATAAAATAAAAAAAATTTAAAGTATTTATAATTTATTAGTTAATCATTATTTTATCTCAAATAATACCAATCAATCATAAGATCAATCTATAAAATAAAAGACATAAAATTAATTATATTTATAATAATTAGAGTATAATTTCATTGTTACAAATTTAAATTGAACTTATTGCTTCCTTTCAATTAACTAACATAATTTATATAAAAATCCTATTTATATATATGACAATAAAAAAATAAATTAAAAAATATCCGCCCAATTTGGATCATAATTTACATCTTTTTCATCATCATTATTATAAGAAGAGAGTAAAGAATCACCCTCAACATTTTCTTTCTTTTCCAATTCTTTCTTAGTGTAATTTAAATATAATATATTATACTCTTTAAATTCTTTCAATTGAGCAATTTTAGGAATATATGGAGCATTTAAATTTAATTCTAATAAATCATCCCAATTAAAATCTTTAAAAATACTTAACATCTTAGCTTTTTCAAGATTACAAATTCTATGAGTAAATTTTTTTTTAAGTAAATTATTAATTAATTGATTTACTTTAGGATCACCATTTCTTAAATTTAATTCTTTCTTAATAACTTCTCTATAAACATCAATAGGATCTTTAGCATTTTTTCCAAAAGGATAATATCCATAATAAATTTCATGTGCAATAATTCCAATAGACCAATAATCACATGATAAACCATAACCTTTTCCCAATAACACTTCAGGTGAAATATAATGTGGTGTCCCAGTTATTGTATTAGTAAAATCTTTTTTTAATTCTATACTAGTACCAAAATCTATTAATTTTAAATATCCTCTTTCATTTATCATTATATTATCTGGTTTTAAATCTCTATGACATATTCTCATTGAATTTAAATAATCTATTACTATTAAAAGTGTTGCTATGTAAAATTTAGTTTCTTCTAAATTTCTTAATTGTTTTTGTTGACGGGGGGATAAATATTTACTTAAACATCTTCCTGGTATATATTCTAAAAGGAAAAAAATAAAATTTTCTGTTTTAAATGTTTTTACTAATTTCATTATAAATGGATGTTCTAATTTTAATAATATATTTCTTTCTTGAATGAAATATTTAATTAATATTTTTTGTTTATCTGCTGCTTTTTTATTAACTGCTTTAATAGCAAAAAAATTTTTGGAATTATGTACTAAAGAAACATTACCAAATTTTCCTTTTCCTAAAACTTTACAAAAAAATAAATCATTTAAAGTTAAATTAAAATTATCTTGTAATGAAATTTTCTTAGCTAAATAATTTAACATATGTTTATCAATAAATGAATTAAAATCATCTTTAGATAAAGAAAATAAACTAGTATCAGTCTCTGCAATAACTGTTGCAGTTCTTGGTTCATTTATTAATAAAGCAACTTCTCCAAAACAATTCCCTTCACATAATTCTCTAACAAATTTTTTATCTTTAAAAGCTTTAACTTTCCCTTTAATAATTAAATATAATTTATCTCCCATTTCTCCTTCTTCAAATATTTTTTCTCCTTTTTTATATTTTTCTTTTTTCATCATTATTCCAATATCAACTAATCTATTTTCTGATGTTTCATGAAAAAGAGAAATTTTCTTTAAATGACTTATTTTACTAAATAAAGATAATATTTTCTTTTTTTCAATTTTTAAATTTAATTTAGGTACAATTTCATCCCAATCAAATTCAATAGTTCTACATTCACCTTGACATATTATATCTATATCAGTAAAATGATTAGTTTTTATTAATATATCACCAAATAATTCTCCTCTTTTTGTTATTATTTCTCCTGTTCTTGAATTCATTAAATTTCCAGTTATTAAAACATAAAATTTCTTTTTAACACTTTTATTATGTTCTAAAAAAATATCATTATTACCATAACAATTAAATTTACAACATTCAAATAATTTATTAAAATAATTTGCATTAGCAAATATTTTCATATATTTACTATTTTTTAAAGCTTCTTTAGTAATAGAAGATATAATAACATGTTTAAAATCTTTACCTAAACATTCAATTAAAAAACTTTCAGAAACTTGATAACAAATAGTTTTTTCAACAACATATACAGATAAACTTCTATGAGTATTAAATAAAACTGCACTTTCTCCAAAAAAATCTTTTGGTCCTAAAACTCTAATTTCTTTATCTCCTTTAAAACATTTAACACAACCACTTTTAATTATATAAATACTTTGTCCAACATCACCTTCATAAACAATTGTTTGTTTATTATCAAATTCACATTTTAACATTCCAATTGCTAAAGCATTTAAATGAACATTATCTAAAACATTAAAAATTGCACTTGCTTTTAAAAATGTTAATCTTTCTTTTAAATCACCTTCATTTATTTTAGAAACTATTTCTCTAAAAATTTTCCCATTTAATAAATATAAAACACAATTTTCAATACATTTTACTGTAGCTGTTCTTTTTTTATTTTCAATTAAAGCTAATTCACCAAAATTATCATCTTGATTTAATATTTTTGAACCATAATCAGTTATTAATTCTAATTTTCCTTCTTTTACTATATAAAAATAATTTCCTTTATCTCCCTTATTAAATAATGTTGTTCCTTTTGATAATGTTCTAATTTCTAATGAATCTATTATTTTTGATATTATTTGAGGATCTTTATTTTTGAATAAAAAATGATTTTGTAATGATTGTTGTATTGATAATCTATCATTTTGAGAAAGTATTGGTTTTATTATATTTGGTTTTTCTATATTTGTTACATTTTCTTGTTGGAATTTTGTCATTGGTTCTGTTGATTGAAATTTTGATAAATTTATATGCTCGAAGTTATTATATGATTTATGGGGATATATATTATTTTTTTTCTTAGAATCATTTCTATCAAAATTTTTGACGTTACTATTAATATTTAGAAATAAATTTGGATTTTTACTATTATCTCTTGATATAATATTTTTATTTTGGTTTTCATTTTTGTTATTTTGTTTTATTATTTCTACTTGAAATTTTTCTTTTCCATTATTAATTTCTTCAGGTGGAATATTAGATTTTATTATTTCAGAATCAATTTTTTTTTTTAATTGCATACATCCCATTTTATTTAGAAAGTTTAATTTTCATAATGAATTATGCAAAAATAAATTAAATTTTCTACAAACCTAATAAACTAAAACAAAAACAAAAAAAAAATATAAATATTAAAAAATTAAAATAACGGTATATAAATTATATAAATTATAAAAATAAAAAATAACTTCTCAATTAAAAAAAAATGTTACTCCAAACAAAAGGTTCAAATGATACAATTCCTCCATTTATGACAAAAGAAGAACTAGAAAGATTATTATCTCCAATGATAGATCCAAAATATCAAGTAAATGTAAAAGATTGGTTATATTACGCAAAACCAAATGAAAAAAAAGGCTTATATATTTTATCAAAAGTAATCCAACATAAAGGAGAAAAAATATTTAGAACACAACTAACAAAAACAAAAGAAGAAAAATACGACGTAAACAAATTAACATTAGAAGATGCATTTCGTAGATATCAACAAAAAAAAACTCAATCATCATACACAGATTTTTTCGGTGGTGCAGTTGATGAAAAATTTAGATATAATAATATATTTCAATATAAACAATTTGATCATTTAAATTATGCAGAATTTATAAAAAAAGAATATCATCCATATATTCAAAATTGGCTTTCAATGGAAAGAACTGAATTATATAAAGAATATGTTTTAGATTTTTTAAGATCATTTTTAGCAACAATAAGAGCAAATAGGAAATTTGTAACTCAATATAATGAAGATTATCAAGATGCAAAACCATGGGATAAATTTAAAACTGAAAGTGCAAAAGTTGAAAGAGAAAAAATACCAACTCATAATCCAACTATTGAAGAAATGCAAGCTAGATTAGAATTAGAAAGACAAGCTATTATTGATAAGGAAAAAAATTCTGGTATTGTTTTTAATGATCAAATTTCAAATGCAGAAGAAATGAAAAAAAGAAAAGAAGAATTAGTTAATGGAAATAGGAATTTACTTAAAGGAATTTATGCTGGGAATATGAGTACTAATTATCAAGATTCTTATAAAGGTTTACAAAATAAATATCCTTTTTCAGTTAAAAGTGATTTTTATACTAGTATGGTTAAAGGAATTATTCCTGATAAATATACTATGAATTATACTAAAGAACAAACTGAAATTAGTGATGAATTGAAAAATAATGTTAGGAATATGCTTTTTCATAATTAAAATGTTTTAAATTTATTTATTGATTTTTTTTTCTTTTTTTTAAATATTCTCATAATTTACTTTTTATTTAATTAATTAAAATTTATTATTCAATATTATGATTTAATTACTGTTAAATATTTAATATTATATATTTTTTCATTATATCTTAATTAGATTTATTTTTTTCTTTATTTAAATTAATTATTTTTTAAATTTAAATCATAAGGAATTTCATTTTTATTTGTGTCTTTTTTAATTTTATTATTTATAATTCAAATGTATCCTTATTCATATATCCTTTTAGTAATTTAAATGAATATAAAATATGTTTTGAATTGTTTATACTATTCATTGTTATTAATTATTTCACTATTTTTTTCATATTAAATAATAGAAGAATTTTCAATATTATTATCTAAATTAAACATAGTCAAATAATGTATATTTAGAAACATTGACATTATTAACTATTATATTCCATTTTTCTTGAACTAATAAATATGTAATTTTTATTTGAATTTCCATTTGATGAATTTACAAATTTTACTCATTTTATACTATATATTAATTTAATTAAAATTATTTTATAACTCATTTATAAAAAATCAATTTAAAATTATTTTTTTTTATATTTTTAAATTTATTAATTAATATGGAATGAAATTTCAATATATGAAATTTATTTAATATGTTAGAAGAAATAAAATGTCCTATTTGTAATGAATTTTATAATTCTGAAGGGAGAATTCCTATTATTCTAAATATGTGTGATCATAATATTTGTCAAGAATGTTTATTTTTAACAGTAGATAATAAATGTCCATTAGATGGGAAATTGATTAATATTTCTCAAATCTCAACAAATCAAATATTTCTTAATTTAATTGAAGATTTAAATAAAAAAGATCCCAATATTTTTATAGAAGATAAAGATATTAAAGAAAAAGAAGAAAAATTAAATACTCAAATTGATTTAATTTCTGAATATTTAAGAATAATTCAAGCAAATTATTTTATAGATGATAAACAAGAATATATTGATAATACAAAAAAAAATGTAAATAATGAATATTCAAAAGCAAAGGAAGAAATTGAAAAACATTATTCAGAATATAATTCATTAACACCAAAAATTGAAACAGTAATAAAAGATTTAGAAAAAAATTATTTGGATTTTAATAATATAATATTAAATGAATTTGAAAAAGATACTAATGAAATAAAAGAAAAATATTCAAAATATCAAAATTCAGTAAATTTATTTTTAGATAAATTAAATAAAAATATTATATTAAAAACTTACAGTCCAAAAGAATATTTAGAAGAATCAAATAAAATAATTACTCAAAGTGAAGAAATGTTAAGTAAAGTAAATGAATATAATGAAAAAACAACAAAAATTTTTTTTAAAATCAAAGATATAAATTTAGAATTAATAATGTCAACAAGTAAAATTCCAAAAAGAATAAAAGTTCATTATATTCAAAGAAAAAGTAAAGATTTAATGAATTATAATGATGAAGAAGAAGATGATCCAAATAATTTAATGAAAGAATCTTTATCTCATAAAAATGATATATTATCTCATAGTAAATCAACATTTAATCTTGAAGGAACTATATTGAATTCAAATAAATTAAATGGTTCTTTTTCTTTTAATCAAGAAAATCTTTCTTTAGGAAATAAAATTAAACCAAAAAAATTAACAAGGGATAATATTGTTTTTATTAAAAATAAAATGAAAAATGATAATATAAATTGTAGTGGATATTCAATTGGTGATGAAGGAGTTAAAAAATTATTAGAGTTATTAATTAAAAAAAATTTAGAAAAAAAAAGTGATACTTCAAAAAAAAATAATTATAAAGATTTAAAATTATCAAAATGTACTTTGACTAATGAAGCAATGGGTTATATTAAATCTATTTTAGATGTTAGTAAAAATACAATTATTCATTTGAATTTAAGTAGAAATTATTTTGATGATATTTCAATTAATTATATTTGTTCTATTATTAAAACAAATTTACAATTAAAAGAATTTAAGTTAAATGATAATAATTTTTCTTTAAAAGGAAAAGAACAAATAGAGTCATTTGTTAAGGAAAATAATCCTAAATTAAGAATTGAATTATAAATTAATATATTATAAATTAGATTGAATAATTATTTTAAATAAATATATTTATAAGAAAAAATAATAATTAATCCAAAATTCAAAAAATAAAAGAAAAAACTTTATATTTAATAAATTATATTATAATTTAAATTATGCATTATTAAAGTGTGTGCATAATTCTTACATTTTCATTCATTTCAACTACATTAAAAATGATTTATATAAAATTAATTTTTTTTCATTTGAATTTTGAATTTTTTTAAAGAAATAATAATTTTAAAATCAATAAATATTTGAAACTAATAAAAAAGTAACTAAAATCTACATAATTAAAAAAATAAAACTTACATAGAACAACATTTTGATTCAACCTTATTATCATTATCTTTATTTTCAATCAGAACATTATTCCCATTTTTATCTCCAATATCAAGATCAATATTATTATTACTCATAAAATGATTAGAATTATTATTACTCTTATATAAAATATAATTATTCCCATTTGTAGTTTCATTTTTTCTTTTAATAGAAAGAATACTTTCACTTTCTTTTTTTTGAATACTTTTTTTTTCAGAAATTTGATAAACACTAGTAGATAAACCATCAATATTATTATTACTTTCAGATTTTCTTTTCCTTAAATCACTTTGAGTAGTCCAATCATAAATAAAATCAAAATTTTCTCCCATTTTATCACATAATAAAGTATTAAAAAGTCCTCTTAACATATCATAATCAGGATCATCTGTATATCCTAAATTTCTAGTATAAGTTACATATTCTTGAAATTCTTCAGGGAAATTTTTACATAATTCCTCACTTGAAGTTTCTTTTTTTTTTTCTAAAATTTTTTGATATCTTGCTTCTTTAGTTTTAACTTTTAATCCTTGCCAAGGTAAACTTCCCCTTAAAAAATATAATAAAACATAACCAACACTTTCTAAATCATCTCTTCTACTTTGTTCATATTCTTCCAAAGCATGAATTGATGCATATCTTGCAGTACCAGTTAATTTTTTCTTTTTAATATAAGGATATTGTACTAAAGTTCTACTTGATCTAAATTTTTTAGCTAAACCAAAATCAATAATATATAAATGTGCATTATTCTCACCATTTCCCATTACAAAATTATCTGGTTTAATATCTCTATGAATTATATGTTTATCATGTATACTTTGTAAAATATTCATCATTTGAAATGCTAATAAACATACTGTTTTTACTGAAAAATTTTTGTGAATGTTTATTAAATCTTCTAAACTTTTATCCATTAATTGCATTATTAGAATATTATATTCTCCACTTGTTCCAAATGATTCTATATTTGGAATATTTGGTCCTCTTAAATAATTCATTATTGTTGCCTCACTTTCTAATAAACTCTGACTTCGAGATTTATTTTCAAATTTCATTGCATAATACATTTTATTATATTCTGCTTTATATACTTTACCAAAGGAACCTTCACCTAATTTTTTTATTGTGCGATATTTTTGAAAAAATACTTTATTTAATAAATGATCGTTATTTGAGGCATGTTGGATATTGTTTTCACTTTGAGCTTGATTTTTATATATATCATCCATTTAATTTATATTATTATTTTAAATTGTTTTGTTGATTAAAATCGTTAATATATTTTAATTAGATTTTATCAATAATTATTTATTATAAATGTAAGTATACTTTAAATTGCCAATATTTAAAAAAATAAAAAAAAATGAAGAATATAAATTAAATTAATTTATATTTTTTTGATATTATAAATATTATAATCATATTTAAAAAAAAAATAATAGTATAAAATAATTCTATCAAAAAATTAATTTTTAAATAATTATAAAAATTTTTAATATTCATAAATATATATAATTATAAATCTTTAACTTATTTACATATCAATTAAAATAATTTATTTTTAAAAAATAATAAAATTTATTTTTTTAAAAGAAAAAAAATTAAATTTCTTTAACTGAAATAAATTCAAATATATATTAAGAATAAACCTCTTTCAAATAAGTCATATAATAAAATAATTAAAAATAAAAAAATGGATGCAAAAGATTATATTGACTTTGGTCAAATAAAAGAATTTGTAGGAGTAAAAGACGATCATTTATTTATTAAATATTTAAAAGAAGTATATAAAGATTTGGCAGATCGTTCAGATGCAGATAAAAAAAAAGGAATAATAAAAATGACATTTTTTGATTATATAAAATTACCAATATTTATATCAGAAAAAGTTTTTAATGCATTTGATGAAGATAAAGATAATTTTTTAAATCCAAAAGAATTTGTTTTTGGAATGAATAAATTATATAATGGAACATTTAAAGAAACAGTAGAAATAGTTTTTTCCTTATTAGATTTTAATAATGATGGAATAATAGAACCAGATGATGTTGGAATGTTATTAAGTTATCTTCCGTTAAAAACAGATAAAATTAATATTGAATATAAATATCAAATGGAATCTTTAGATGAAATTGATGAAATATTAAAAAGTACTTTTGAAGATAAAAAAGGATTAAAATTAGATGAATTTTCCTCAATTGTTGAAAATAGGAAAAGTGATATTTATTTACAAATATTATGTTTTTTATATCAAAAAAAACCATTTTCTGAAGAAAATATTAATGTTTTAATTCCAAAAAATCATCCTCATAGAAGAACAAGTGCAAATTTAGAATGTAAATTTCTCCCTTCTCCAAATAAAAGATCTTCACTTTCACCAGCAAGTGTTTTAATACAAACATCAAATTTAAAATCAATATTTGATTTAAATTCAAAAGGAAAAACTCCAGAAGTTTCTGGTATTTCTGGTATGATTAGATTTCATAATGAAAATATACCAAATAAAAATTATGATGAAAATACTAATATAAATGATATTATTAAAGATAGTAAAAATATTTATCAAAGTCCTGGGAAATTTTTAAAAGGAAAAAAAGGAAAAAAAGTCGTTCCTTTAAGTTTAGAAAGTCAATTAATTCAAATGGAAATTGATGATGAAAATGAAAAAACAAATAAAAAAGAAGAAAAAGTTGAGACACCAAAAAAAAATGATAATAATATTGATTTTAGCCCTGATCAAAGAAAAAAAGGAAGTAATAATAATTTAAATGATATACCTACAAATAATGAAATTTTATATCAAGATTATATTTATAAATTAAGTGAAAATGTTAAATTAAAAAAATTTTATTTAGTTCTTATTGGGAAAGATATTTTTTATTATAAAAATGAAAATAAAGAAAAAGTTTTAGGAATGCATAATTTATCTGGATGTTATGTTAAAGAAAATGGTTCAAAAGTTTTTAATAAACAAACATTTTATTCTTTCCAATTAGTTTTCCCAACAAGAGTAAGAAATTATTATTGTACAACAAAGGAAACATGTGAAAACTTTATATTTAATTTAAAAAAAGCCTTTGGTTATTTAAATTTTTTTGACTATTATGAAATGTTAGGTGATTTAGGAGAAGGAATTTTTGGTGTGGTTAAATTAGGACTTTATAAAAAAACAAAAGAAAGAGTAGCAATAAAAGTAATAAAAAAAGATACAACAAAACAAAATGATATGGAATTAGTAAGAACAGAAATAGATATAATGAAATTATGTCATCATCCAAACATTGTAAGATTACTTGACCATTTTGAAAATGCAGAATATATTTTTATAGTAATGGAATATATTGCAGGAGGTGACTTAACTGAATATATGAAAAAAAATAAATATAATTTCAAAGAAGAAAGAGTAAGTCAAATAATATATCAAATAGCATTTGGATTAAAATATTTGCATCATTTTGGTATTATACATAGAGATTTAAAACCAGATAATATAATGTTAACTGAATCAAATGAAAAAGGAATTGTAAAAATAATGGATTTTGGATTAAGTAAAATATTAGGTAAAAATGAAAGAAGTATTGAAGGATTTGGTACTTTAACTTTTGTAGCTCCTGAAGTTTTAATTAGAACTCCTTATAATAAAGAAATTGATATTTGGAGTTTGGGAGTCACACTTTATTTAATGTTAAGTGGTACTTTACCTTTTGATGATGAAAATGATAATGAAGAAAAAATTGCAAAATTAGCTGTTTATTCTGAAGTTAAATTTCCAAAAAATATTTGGGAAAAAAGAAGTAATGAAGTTATTGATTTGATTAAAAGATGCTTAATTAAAGAACCTAAGTTTAGAATTAAGATTGATGATATTTTAAATCATGAATGGATAAAAAAATATAATAGTAATGATTAAGTGTTATAAAGTATAAAATATAATTAATATTATAAAATGTTTTTTAAAAATGAAAAGATAGAAATTATGTTTTTCTTTTCTTTAAAATTGTAAAATTTTTCATATTAATTTTTATATTTATGTAATTATAAAAATTAATGTTTAAAAATAATTATTTATTTTAAAAAAAAGTTAATAATTTTGATGATATAAAGAATATAAAAATATTTTTTAATTTATATTAAAAATATATAATCATTCATATACATTTGATAAAAGAAATATGTTTAATTTGTTTTAAAATAAAAGAATTTATTCAAATTGATTGAAAAATAAATATAAATTATTATTAAATTAATTTAGAGGTATATATATAAAAAATATAAATATATTTAAAATAATGATAGATATGCAACTAGTATCAAATAATTATATGTCTCATTTGTTTATAAAGGATATTGAAATAATAAAATTTCCTTTTATGTGTGAAAAAAAGATGATATTTATAAAAATTTATGATAATTTTAAAGGAACATATCATCAAATTTTTATTATTTAAAAAGTTATATAATTAAAAAGTATAATGACAAAAAAATATGTCAATGTTTATTAAAAGTATATTCAAAAATAATAATAATAATTTAATTGAATCTAATGAAAATAAAAATATAAACTTTTATTTAAAAACATATAAACAAATAATTATTATATTGATAATTCATATAAATATTTTTATGAGTATAAAGATTTTCCATTTTATAAAATAGTTTATAATATATTATAGAAAAATTATATTGAATAAAAATTTATTAAAAAAACAAATCAAAAAATTGTGAAACAAAATTAAATTATTGGAAAGGGAAAATAAAATAAAAAAATAAAGAAATAGAAAAATTTAAAAGTAAAAAAAAATAAATAAATAATATT
>Ga0256407_10004626_pt1 | contig 22760 bp, 28 predicted proteins | sample RumenRJG_04DNA_FD_193489 | JGI IMG/M metagenome (GOLD analysis project Ga0256407, IMG submission 193489) | Bovine rumen microbial communities from Lethbridge, Alberta, Canada - RJG_04 | ecosystem: Host-associated > Mammals > Digestive system > Stomach > Rumen | place: Canada: Alberta... | reverse complement strand
AGGTATTACCTAGGAGATTTTTACACGAAAAAGCTTTTGCTTTTACTCATCGTCAGAAACTTTTACAGCTTCTTCGTTAGACGCTTTATCAAGTGAAATAACATACTCATCATCATCAAAAGTAAATATATTTACTCCAGAAGCAGTTCTACCTTGATTAGCAATACCCGATACAGGAGTTCTTATAATCTGTCCTTTATTTGTAACACACATCAAAGTGTCTTCGTCACAAACTGATATTGCGCCTGCAATTCTGCCTTTTCCTTCAATGTTACCAAAAACTTTTTGCCCCGCAGTAGTTCTGCCATGTGGCGAGAAGTCATTTATATTTATTCTTTTTCCAAAACCTTGCTCAGATACTACAAGAATATTATCAACACCATCATTGCAAATCGCACAAGCAACTTTATCATCATCAACAAGGTCAATTCCAATAACACCTCTTGCAGCACGTCCCATTGGTCTGATAGTTGATTCAGGATAGCGTAAAGCCTTACCATTTCTAGTGACAATAAGCATATCTTGACTACCATTCGTTAGCACAGCTGAAACTACTTTATCATCTTCATCTAATGATAAAGCAATTACACCGCGAGATCTAGCATTTTTAAATTCGCTAGTTGCAACTCGTTTAGCCACACCTTTTTCTGTCATCATAAACAAATATTCATCATCTTTAAATTCATGTAAAGATGTTATAGAAGTAATCTCTTCTCCATCAGAAAGCTGCAAAACACTCTTCAAATGGCCGCCTCTACTGTTCCTGCTAGACTCAGGAAGCTCATGAGTCTTTAGCCAATAAGCACGACCAAAACTTGTTGTAAATAAAATATAGTCATGTGTTGATGCAACAAATATATGCTTCACAAAATCTTCATCAATCAATTTTGTGCCAGAAATACCTTTTCCACCTCTATTTTGACTTCGGTATGTCGTAACAGGCATTCTCTTTACATAACCCAAATTTGACATGACAACAACGACATCTTCTTCTTTTATCATATCTTCAACAGTTATATTTTCAGCTTCACTTGCAACAATATCAGTTTTTCTCTCATCACCATATTTTTCTGCAAGTTCATTGGTCTCAGTTTTGATAAGTGCCAAGATTTTTTCGTGATGCTCAAGCAAATCTCTTAGGTGTGCAATCAACACATTAAGCTCTTCGATTTCCTTTTTCAAGTCATCAATTTGTAAATGAGTGAGCTTTTTTAACTGCATATCAACAATTGCTTGAGCTTGGTTATCATCGAAAGAAAATTTCTGCATCAAAGCATTCTTTGCTGACTCTGTATCACGACTACCTCTAATAATCGAAATTACTTCATCAATGTTATTTATAGCAGTTATTAAAGCATCAAGAATATGGGCTTTATATAAAGCTTTTTCCAAATCAAACTTTGTCCTGCGAGTAATCACAGAATCTCTATGCTCAACAAAATGCTTAATCAGTTGCTTAAGATTAAATATCTCAGGACGCCCATTTGCTAAAGCAAGATTTATAACATTAAAAGAAGATTGTAAAGGTGTCTTTGCAAACAACTGATTTAAAACTATCTTTGTTATTGCACCTCGCTTTAAATCAATAACAATTCTCATTCCAATACGATCAGAAGATTCATCATTGATTCCAGAAATACCATCTATAACTTTATCACGCGCAAGCTCTCCAATTCTCTCACACAAAACACGAGTATTTACTTGATACGGGACTTCAGTAAAAATAATAGACTCTCTACCATTTTTTCCCTCTTCAATTGTAAAACGCCCTTGAACTATTATCTTGCCACGCCCAGTTTTATACGCCTGCATTATTCCCTGTCTACCAAGAATAATACCACCCGTAGGAAAATCAGGTCCTTTTATATGAGTAACAAGTTCTTCAATAGAAATATCTGGATTATCAATGTAAGCAGACACTGCAGAAGCTATTTCTTTTAAATTGTGCGGAGGCATATTAGTAGCCATACCTACAGCAATACCACTAGACCCGTTTGCTAAAAGAAAAGGAAATTTTCCAGGAAGAACAGTAGGTTCTTTTGTTGTTTCATCAAAGTTTGGAATAAAATCAACAGTATCCTTTCCAATATCCGCAACCATTTCTTCTGCAACTTTTGCCATTTTTGCTTCTGTGTAACGATAAGCAGCAGCAGGGTCTCCAGCAATTGTTCCAAAATTTCCTTGAGGAGTTATTACAGGATAGCGTAATGTAAAATCCTGACCTAAACGAACGATTGCATCATAAACAGAAGCATCTCCGTGAGGATGATATTTTCCAAGTACATCACCGACAATTTTTGCACATTTTCGAGTAGGTCCGCTATTATGAAGATTTAGCTCATCCATGGCATACAAAATACGACGATGAACAGGCTTTAAACCATCACGTACATCAGGAAGAGCGCGACTTACAATAACAGACATTGAATAGTCTATATAAGCCCTTTTTACTTCTTGATCAATAGGCATATTAATAAGAGTTCCGCCTTCAGGCGTCTTTATTTCGTTTTCCATTTATTCGAGAATCTCCAATTTTATTAAACATCTAGATTTGCATAAATAGCATTTTCTTCGATGAATTTTCTTCGAGGCTCAACTTCCTCGCCCATACAAGTACTGAAAATCTTATCAGCAGCAATCGCATCAGGGATTGTAACTCTCATCATCTTTCTGCGAGACGGATCCATAGTCGTTTCCCAAAGTTGAGTACCGTCCATTTCACCAAGACCTTTGTAACGCTGTACAGAAAGCTTAGAAGTTTCAACTCCAATAGATTTTATTACAGCATCTTTTTCAGCATCATCATAAACATACCAGTCTTTTTTATTATATGTGATTTTAAAAAGCGGCGGCATAGCAAGATAAACATAACCATCTTCAATTATCTTTGGCATATAACGGAAAAAGAATGTCAAAAGAAGCGTACGAATATGAGAACCATCAACATCGGCATCAGCCATTATGATAATTTTGTGATAACGCAATTTCGTTATATCAAAATCATCTCCAATTCCTGTACCAAGAGAAGCTATAACAGGTTGCAACTTTTCATTCGTTATAACTTTATCGAGTCGGCTTTTTTCAACATTAAGCATCTTTCCCCAAAGAGGTAAAATTGCTTGAGTACGACTATCTCGACCTTTCTTTGCAGATCCTCCTGCAGAATCTCCCTCAACAATGTATACTTCACATTCAGAAGGATCTTTAGAAGAACAATCACTTAATTTACCAGGAAGCCCAAAACTGTCCAATCCAGATTTACGTCTAGTAGCTTCTTTGGCTTTTCTTGCTGCAATACGAGCCGCAGCCTCGCCTACTGCTTTATCAAGGATTTGCTCAATAACAGATGGGTTTTGCTCAAAGAATACCGTCAATTTCTCTTTAACAAGAGCATCAACTATACCCTTTACCTCGTAGTTACCAAGTTTTGTCTTTGTTTGTCCCTCAAACTGAGGCTCTGGCACTTTTATCGAAAGAACAGCTGTAAGACCTGCACGAACATCATCGCCTAAAAGATGTTCATCTTTTGCAAGACGACGCTGAATTTTCGGATACTTCTCCAAGAACTTATTTAAAACATAGCTCAATGCACTCTTAAATCCCTCAAGGTGCATACCGCCTTCATGAGTATTTATATCATTAACATACGACGAAATATTCTCAGAATATCCGTCGTTATACTGCATTGCAAGCTCTGTTATTATATCTTTATCGCTTCCAGAAATATACAAAGGTTCAGCAGGAATTACAGTTTTTCCCTCGTTAAGATAAGAAACAAAATGCCTAATACCACCCTCAAACTTAAATACAGTTTCCTTAGGCTCATCTCCTCTCTCATCACGGAAAACAATGGTAATTCCTTGATTTAAGAAAGCAAGTTCTCTAAAACGAATAGACAAAACATCATAATCATAATTAGTTGTTTCTGTAAAAATTTCAGGATCAGCTCTCCAGCGGATAGTAGTTCCATGTCGGTTAGACTCTCCCTTTTGCTCAACAGGAGTTATAGGCTGTCCAACTTCATATTTTTGACAATATTTCTTTCCGTCGCGCTCTACTGTTGCTTCCATCCAAGTAGAAAGCGCATTTACACAGCTTACACCTACACCGTGAAGACCACCAGAAACTTTATAACTACCTTTGTCAAATTTTCCACCAGCATGAAGTCTTGTCAAAACAAGTTCAAGAGCACTAATATGCTCAGTTGGATGCATATCAACAGGAATACCGCGTCCGTCATCTTCTACACGGCAAATATCACCTTTTTCAAGAACAATAGTTATAGTACTGCAAAAACCTGCCATAGCTTCATCAATACTATTGTCCACAACTTCATAAACCAAATGGTGCAATCCCATTGGACCTGTAGAGCCTATATACATACCTGGACGCTTACGAACAGCTTCCAAACCTTTTAAAACTTGTATATTTCCGGCTGAATAAGATGTTGCCATACTAAATCCTTCGCTTCCCAAACTTTTGCTATATTTTAATAGAAAGAACTCTTAATTTAAGTATACCCTTATTGCAGGAAAAAGTAAAGGTACGATATAATGGAAGTCTATGAGCGAACACAATTATAAAGAGATTTGGCAAGAGGCAATGCGCCAAATAGGAGAAGAATACAAGGCTTCTGGCAAAGAAAGCGACTTCCAGCTTTGGTTCAAAATGGAATATGTAGAAGATAATTACAACACCATCACAGTTTCCGTTGCTTCTACATTTATGTGGAGCCAAATGCAAATTCAAGGCAGTGTAAAGGCTGTTGCAAATAAGATTTGCGCTTTAACAGGACAGAAAAACATAGAAATCATCAGTGTTGTAAAATCACAAGGAGCTGCTATTCCTGTTTCAGAAGCAAAAGTTGCACCTTCAAAGCCAGAATTTAATCCAAATATACCTATATTTTCTGCATTGAAAGAGCTTCAACAGCAACCAGAGGTTGTTTCTCAGCAGGCTCAACCAGTTTCTCAATTTCAGCAACAACAAATCATCGAAACAAAAACTACTCCTGTTACAAAACAGAGCGAAGTTGTTTCATCACAGCATATAACAGTTGCAACAAAACACCCTCAATTAAGAGAAGATTACACTTTCGACACCTTTATTCCAGGTGTAAATAGTGACCTTGCTTACAAAGTCTGCTTAGAGGCTGCAAAAAATCCTGGAAGAAGCTATAACCCTATTCTTATCTATGGAGGAGTAGGACTAGGGAAAACTCACTTAATGCAGTCTATAGGCAATTACATCTATAAAGAAAGAGGACCTAGTGCAAAAATCTGTTGTGTATCTGCAGAATCTTTTACAAACGAATTTATTTCTTCTCTTCACGACAAAGTACCTGATAAATTCAAAAATAAATATAGAAAGCTCGACGTCCTTCTTATAGATGATATTCACTTTTTGCAAGACAAAGAGGGAACTCAAGAAGAACTATTCCATACATTCAATGCTCTATTCGACAATCATTCTCAGCTTGTGTTCACTTGTGACCGCCCAATTACAGAGTTAAAAAATATTACCGACCGTTTAAAATCTCGATTTTCACTCGGAATGAACGTAGATATTCAGATGCCAAACTACGAAACTCGTCGCGCTATTCTAACTCAAAAACTATCTGCAAAAGGAAAAGATATACCTGAAGAAGTTATCGATTATATCGCAAAAAACGTGCAAACAAACGTGCGTGATTTACAATCTTCGCTCACAAAGATGATTGCTTACTCAGAGCTTATAGGAAGTACTCTTACGATTGAAATTGCGCAGCAGCAACTTCGAGATACATTCTCATCTCCTATATCTGGCAACATCAACATTGACACGATTCAAAAAGTCGTTGCAGATCAGTATTCAATTTCTCTTTCCGACCTCAAAGGCAGGAAGAGAGATAGAAAATACGTCAAGCCTCGTCAAATCGCTCTTTATATTGCACGTCAGCTCACAGAATACTCTCTTAAAGAGCTTGGAAACGAGTTTGGTGGTAAAGATCATTCAACAGTTATGCACTCTCTCGAAAAAATCGAAGACGAGCTTAAAACTGACAGTCAGCTAAACTCAATGATTCAGCTTTTGATTAGAAACATCAAAGATTATAAAAAATAGCATTTATCCGTCAGGTATAAACTGTGGATAAAAATAAGATATTCACTTTTTTAAAGTGTGTAAAAAGTGAATAAAAAAAGAAAATGTGGATAAGTGGAAAACTTGTGTAGGAAAAGTGTAATTTTATACACATCTTATTTTGTTTCAAAATAGACATTTAGACCACTTTTCAAGAAATCAACACCCCTTATTATTACTATTATTAAAATTTAAATATAATAGATATAAAGGGTTTCATTACTTTCGAAGGAGTTTTCAAATGAAATTTACATTTGACCGAGATGCAATCGCAAAAGAGCTTTCTATTGCTCAAGAAATCATCTCTTCCAAAAATCAGGCTTCGATTATGTCAAACATTATGTTGACAGCAGAAAACAACACTCTTACTATGACTGCTACAAACTCTGCTATCAACTTTCAGACAAGCCTTCCTGTAGAAATTGAAGAAGAAGGAATATCTATTGTTCTTTGTTCAAAGTTCTTAGAAATTCTTTCTTCTCTACCACCAGGAATTGGAGAAATAGAGTTTAATCAACAAATGAATACTGTTGATGACACTCCTTTATCAATTCGCATCAAACCTGTAAGCAAACGCGTAAAATTCGAGCTTACTTCGTTAACTTCAGAAAAATTTCCCGAAGTAAAAGCTGAATCTACTGATGCTGAATATTTCGAAATTCCTGCGAAAGAGCTAAAGAAAATGATTCAGCAAACTGTCTTTGCTGTAAGTACAGATGAACAGCGTGTATTTATGAGCGGTGTTTATTTTGACAAAACAGATGACAACAAATTTGTTTTCGTTGCAACAGACGCAAAACGACTTGCTCTTGCTTCTCTCGATATTACAACTGAAATCCCGAAATTTCCTTCTGTAATTATTCCGACCAAAATACTCACAATCATTTCTAAACATATGCCAGACGAAGGAATGATTGCAGTTGCAGTTACTCAAGAGAATATTTTCTTCAAGTTTGGAGGCTACAAACTCTCTTCTTCTCTCATAAAGGGACAGTATCCTGCTTACCAGAGAGTTATCCCGCAGAATCAAGCACATTCTGTCAAATTGCTCAAATCTGACCTCGTAGACGCAATTAAGCGCATCACGATTATGACAGAAAAGAGTATGGAGAGAATCTATCTCAATATTCAGCCTGGGGTTTTGCGCGTGATGTCTTCACAGAGCGACCAAGGTACTGCCGAAGAGGAAATCCCTGCAGAGTATGCAGACGAAGAGATGACAATCGCCGTGAATTACAAGTACATAGACCAGCCTCTTCGCGTAATGCAAAGCGAAAATACAGTTCTTGAGTTTACTGAGGAAATGAAGGCTTTGACTTTGCGTCCAGAGCCAGCTGATTCTTATTTCCACATCATCATGCCAATGCAAAAAGACTGAGCCATAGGCTATTTTGTTGACCATAAGCTGATTGAGGGAAAAACTTCAATCAGCTATTTTTTGTAAAAAGAGGCTCGGCCTCCTCTTGGAGAAAAAATGTTTCTTTCGTTGACGCTGTATAATTTTAGAAATCTCAAGAACGACACGATAGACCTTTTTGCAAAAGAAGTGTTTTTCGTGGGCGAAAACGGGCAAGGCAAAAGCAATTTGCTCGAAGCTTTGTATTATGCTTCTTATGCCTCATCTTTTCGCACGCGCAACGAGGGCGAAGTTATTCTAAATGGCGAGAAAGAAATGAGCATTTCCGCTCTATTCAACTCTAGCGACACAACCGACCTTGTCAACATCAAGCTCTTGAATTCTCGCAAACGCATAGAAAAAAACCGCAAGCGCGTAACTGACCGCAAAGACTTAATAAACACAATTCCTTGCGTGCTTTTTAGCCACAGCGATATTGAGTTTGCTTCAGGTGAGCCAGAACGCCGCCGCTTTTTCATTGACCAAACGCTAAGCATGTACGACACGCTGTATCTTGAGAGCCTTCGCCGATATCGCCACGTCTTGAAGAGCCGAAACGCCGTCTTGAAAGAGCAAAAGCTCGATATGCTCGGCGCGTATAATGCACAGCTTGCTCATTATGGGCTTGAAATTGAGCGCAAAAGAAGAGATGCGATTTTCCGCTTTAATCAGATTTTCTCAAATCTTTTTGAAGAGATTTCAGGCATTAGCGACCTTGTGATAAGCTATGAGCCTGCTTGGAAAAAGAAGAGCGAAACGGGATTTGATTTTCCAAATGAAAACGAAGTGATTAGCCACCTCGAAAGCCGCCTTGAAGTCGATTTGAAGATGAATACCACGATGAGTGGCCCTCACCGCGATAGAATACGCTTTTTGAAAAACTCTTTTCCCTTTATCTCGCAAGCGTCTACGGGTCAGCGCAGATTGGTAAGCCTTGTTTTACGCATTGCGCAGGGCGTGTTTTATACGCAGGTTACGGGGAAAAAGCCAGTGTTTTTGATGGACGATGTTATGCTTGAGCTAGACCCTGCAAAGCGCGAAAAGTTCACTTCTTTGCTCCCCGAATATGACCAGCTTTTCTGCACATTCCTCCCTGGCGAGCCTTACGAACACTACAAGCGTACAAATACCAAGATTTATTTTATCGAAAACGGACAATGGCAGCAGCCAGAGGCTGTTTTGTAAAAAGAGGCTGTGCCTCAAAAAATGCCACACGGATTCGAGATTACTAACGTAATCTCTTTAAAATCACGCAGTGCGTGTCCGTGTGGCATTTTTAAAACCGTCATTGACGGTTACTTCTTGTCGGAAATTCCGAACGTGAGCCAGTCGTTTTTGTCCACAGCAATCTTAACGAGCTTCTTTGTTGAACTCATAAGCTCGGCAAGTTTTTTCTTTTCTGCGTCAATTTCGGCAGTCTTTGTTTTGAGCTGAGCCTTGAGAGCTTCCTGTTCAGCGTCTAGCGCGGCAAGTGCAGAAGCCGATTTTTCAAGCTCCCCTGTCTTTGCTTCTGTAATACCAACCGAGCTAACCACATCAGCCCTCTTCTTCAAGCCCTCAACCATAAGACGTGCGCTAGAAAGCTGTTCCGCCAACGATAACATAGAACCCATTTAGTCCTCCAAAAAAATCAATTTTATTTCATTATCAAGAAGTCTTTGCTTAAAGTCAAGTTTTTTCTGCTTAATGTCAAGCTCTTATTGCTGAACGTTAAGCAGTCTTTGCTTAATCTCAAGCAATTGCTGCTGAACGTCAAGCAGTCTTTGCTTAATGTCAAGTATTGTTTGCTGAAGGTTAAGCAGATATTGCTTAATGTCAAGCAACGATTACTTTACATTAAGCGAGCTTTGCTAGACGTGAAGCGAACGAAGTCGCTCTTTGGCTTTATTCACAAGCTCTGCGGGCAGTGCGGAATAATCGGGGGATTTGGCGGCGTAGAGGGATTTGACGAGGGCTGTGTCTTTTTTCTTGCGCTCGGCGTCTTGTGCGGGGTATCCTGTGCCGAAATCACCCTCGAACAAGGCTTCTATCGTGTGGCGCAGATTGATTTCGCCGCACCAGCCAAAGTTCAAGCCCAAGGGAAGAGAAATTGCATTGCCCGCGTTAATGCGACCAAAAAGAAATGCATCTTGCGCCGTCGGGCAATAACCGCACATAACGGCTGGCAGCGCATTCAAGGCGAGCATCATTCCTTGCCCCGAAGAACAGCCTGTAACGATGAAATCCACCGCTTTCGTCAAAAGGAGCATACTGGCGCAGACGGCTGTTTCAACATAAGAATAATTTTCGCTTTCGTCTGCAAACACGCCGAAGTTTACGACCTTATGCCCTTTAGCCTCCGCGACCTCTTTCGTAATCGAATAAAGAAGAGCATTTTTATCTTTTTGCGATGTCGCTTGTATCACGCCTATTGTCATTTTTAGCGGTTCTCGGTGGTTATACCTTTGATAAAGGAAAAATGTTTGTCGGCTGTTACAACTGTCAAGTGCTCGAAAATGTCGTCGAGATTGTCTTCGTCTTTGATGTAGCGGATAATCACGTTTGTATCGAGCAGTTTACCATTCATTTGAATCGACCTTGCGCCCCTCTTCGACAGCTTTTGCTATAAGCTCAGAGTCTTCTTTGCTTATTTTTCCGACATATTTTTTCAAGTTGCGTTTTGTGGGCATAACTTCGTCTAGCACTGTAATAATCACCTTTTGTTGTGGTTGTATTGCGACTTTTGCAAGCGGTACGCATACTTTGCCGTCATAATATCCGTTTACTGCTAACATAACGAGCCTCCTTTAGTGATTATAACACAAATCCAAAGTTTTGTTACGGTAGTTGATGTCGCTTCGGAGGAGGAAGCCTTGCTTTTCCCAAAAGGCGTTGCCATCTTCGTTCGTCTTAAAGCATAAGAGCGCGACTTTGTGGATTTTCATCTCGCTGAGTTTTTCGAGGCATTTTGAAACGAGTGCTTTGCCGATGCCCTTGCCGCGAAAATCTTTGCTGACCGCTGTGTGATAGATGTAGGCTCTTTTTCCGTCGCTGCCCGCCATAATCACGCCGATTATCTTTTTCTCGTCTTCGTCATCGTCTTCGGCGACAAAGCATGTTTCAGGATTGCGAGAAAGAAACTTTGCTACTCCCTCTTGGCTGTCGTCGATTTCGTTCAAGCCCATGCCCTCGGTTTTCTTCCAAAGCGAATAAACTTTGTCATAATCGCTGATTGTCATTACTCTGATTTTCATATTCACCTCATTGCTCGATTGTAGCAAATCAGACGAAAATAGGCTATAATCGGCGGCGGAGGAAGTATGTATAATTTTAGACAACTTGGTTTTGATGATATGGAGAGCGTCAAAGCTCTTTTCAAAAGCGTGTTTACGGCAGAGCCTTGGAATGACGATTGGTCTGATGATGAGCAGCTAACGCTTTATCTTGGCGAGCTGACAGGACAGACGAATTCTCTTTCGTTTGGATTGTTCGAGGAAAATGAGCTAATCGGGCTTTCGATTGGAGAAGTGAAGCATTGGTATTCTGGCACGGAGTACAAAATCGAGGAGCTTTGCATTCATCGCGACAAGCAAGGAAAAGGCGCGGGCTCTTTCTTTTTGGGGGAAATCGAAAAGGAAGTGAAGGCGCGCGGCGTGAAAACCATTTATTTGCAGACGGGCAACGATGTTCCAGCTTACGAGTTTTACAAGAAAATGGGCTTTGAAGAAGAGAAAAACAATGTCTTTTTCGCAAAGGAGATTTAGTAAGTTTTAGGCTTGAAGTTGTTCTATAAAAATTACGTTGCTTTCGTCTTTGTGCGGCTCTTCAAAAATCGAGCGGAATTTCTCAAAAAGTCCCTCGTCGATAAAATAGGCGTTTTCCCTGCCATCTTGAACGGCTTTGTTTCGCTTTTCTATTCGCTTCTTCAATTCTTCGCTTGAGATTTTGAGATAACGAAACTCGTAAGAAACATTGTGCGACTCGTAAAACTTTCGTGCAAAATCGCGCTCTTTCTTTGTCCAAAATCCCCAATCCAAAACGACATTATGCCCCGCAGCGATTATCTCTAGCGATTTTTGATAAAAATATTCTTCTAGCTTTGCAACATAGAAATCGTGCTTCTCTCCTGCGTTCTGTCCGAACAAAGCAAGCGTAATGTCATCGACCGACAGCACAACAGCCTTTTCCTCTGCCCTCAACTTTGCCGCCGCCGTCGTTTTTCCACAGCAAACAGGAGCGCACATCATATATACTTTTGCCATTTTACACCTCCAAAATCTCACTTTCTTGTCTTTCTGTAAAAAACAAAGCCGTCCTCTTTTTTTATGATTTGATACCCTAATTTTACATAAAAATTGTTTGTCCTCACATTCCAGCTTGGAGTGTCCAGATTAAACTCTGTGGCAAATGGGTAATTCTTTTCTATGCACTCCATTAAAAGACTTCCATAACCTTTTCTATGATAGACGCTGTCAATAAAAATTCTGCCAATGTACACACTATTTTTTGTTTCATCTGAGAATATGACGGCTGCACCCACAATATCTTTTCCTATCATTGCTTGATACAAATGCCCCTCTCGAGCCATATGTTTATGCCATTCAACCGAATCATATTCAGGCGGGCAGTCATCTTTTGCTCCGCCAACAGTTACGTCTGTTTCAAATGCTCTGACAGACATATCTACAATTGTTTTTATCTGCTTTTCTTCTGCTATGACAATATACATTCTCTTTCCCTACTTTTTCACGACTTGCCAAGTTTCGCCGTTGACGATGTATTGGAACTCGCTGTATTTGTCGCTCGTCATTACGTCGATGAGGTCGGCAAAATCGGCAACAAGATTGACGCGCGATAGCTCGGATTTTTCTAACCAGTGCATTTTGCCCTCTTGCGAAGATTTCAGTTCTCCCTCAAAGTCGGACGTTTCAAACAAAAAGACCAAGTACCGCCCTCTTGAATAATCTCCGTCTTTGAGCGGAAACTGCTTCACGCCACAGAGCTTGGGGGATTTTATGGTAAGTCCTGTTTCTTCCCTCATCTCGCGAACAACCGCGTCAACAATCGACTCGCCATCTTCGATGTGTCCGCCGGGGAGCGTGTAGCCCTTCCAATCTGCTCTAATTCTGTCCTGCAACAAATACTTTTCTTCTGTGTGTATCAAACAGAGCACTGTGAGTTCTACTGTTTCTGTTCTGCTCATTGGTTTCTTTCCAAAAGCTCACACGCTTCGCTCATTGAAATGCACTTAGCAAAGCGACCGTTCCACAAAAACTCATTGTAGTAGCGGTAGGCACATTCTGCACTCATATATTCGCTGTCGAATGTGGAGTTCGTGTATTTAGGAACAAGCATTTCAAAGCCCAAATCAAAGCCCGTGTGTAGCGTTGCGTCAATGCAAAAGTTCGTCTGCAAGCCCACGGTGATAATCTTTTTCACGCTTTTTTTCGCAAGATATTCCGAAAGTCCTACGGATTTATGAAGCGCGCTGTTCACGGTTTTGACGAAAATCTTTTCGCTTTCTTTTGGCTTGAACTCCTCAAAAATCTCAAAATCCTCATCGCCTACCGAAAAGCCAGAGCCCTCTCCGTCATCGTGCTGCACAAAGACGACTTCAATGCCCGACTTTCTCGCCTTTTCGATAAGCGTCTTGATGTTGCTTTTAACGTGCTCGAAGGCAAAAAGACGAGAATCTGTGATGCCCTTTTGCGTGTCGATTACCAATAAAACTGTGTCTTTCATATTTTCTCCTAATGCGTTTTAGCAAATATTTTCTAGCTCTGGATTTTTAATCCACTCACGATTTTCACTCCACAAATGTGGCAAAACCTTGACGATTGCGCTCTTGCTCAATAAGCCGTAGATGTGCGGAAAATTAACTCCGCCACCGTCTTCCCATTTTATCGGCGCACTCACTTTGTCTGTGTCGATTACAAGAATAAGCCGCTCTGCTCTCTCGCTCTTGAAGTTTGGTGCAACAAGGGCATAAGTGCTGATTTCAGAGCAATGAATAAAGCCGAACTTTTCAATGCTCTCTTTGCCGTAAAAGCCGCTTTTGATTTCTTCTTCAAATGCGCTTTTGTTTACTGAATGAATGATGTACATTTTACCTTCCTCAAAGTGCAATAGTTTTTACAGACCGAGTTCTTTGTAGATTTTTTCGATAACGCTCGCTTTGTGCGCAATGTAGCCCTCGATGTCATCGGGGAAAAGGCGAGCGGCTTCTGCTTTGACGCGGCTGTATTCTTCCCTCTCGGCTTCGTGCGTGCGAAGATAATCGCGGAAGGCAATGTGTCGCTTTAGCTCTGCGGAGTTCTCTGGACAAACATAGAGATGATGGACGCTCAAATGCTTCTTTTGCTCTTCGTCGTAGCAAAAAGCCTCCCGCCCCGCAATGCCTAAATTGCCCTCGTGCTGATAGCCGATTTTAGAAAGCCGCGCTATCGCTTCAGAAACGTCCTCTTCGTTTACAACCACATCAATGTCGATAATCGGCTTTGCACTTAAATCCTCGACAGACGTGCTTCCGACGTGTTCTATCGATAGCGCGATTTTGCCTAATGCTTGAGCGACTTCGCTTTTTATCGCTTCAAAGTCTTCTTTCCACTTTGGATTATAGGGCTCAACAACAACATGCTTTGTTCTCATTTTTCTCTCCTACTATTGCTCTAAATCTGTAGCGTCATTGTTTCCCCGCTTTCCTCAAAGCCTAAGGATTTGTAAAGAGGTCTGCCCGCCTCCGTTGCGTCAAGGATAATCTCGGAGCAACCGCGCGCTTTTGCTTCTTCGATTAGCTGCTTTATCATATCACGCGCAATGCCTTTTCTGCGATATTCTGAACGAGTGTAGACGCTCATCAAAAAGGCTCTCTTTCCTGTCGGGTGAGAAAAAGTCGGCATAATCGTGATGTAGTTGATTGACGCCATACCTGCGATGTTTTCGCCGTCCTTTGCGAGAATCGTCGTCTGATTGCCACTCAAAAAGTATTCGCGGGCGCACGTCTTTAGCTCTTCACTAAACTCATAATCACTCGCCAAGTCGTTCACTTCACGAAGCATTTCAAGGCGAATCGCCATAAGCGTTTCAATATCTGCCGCCGTCGCCTTTACGATTTCGATATTCTTTTCCATAATTTCCTCCTATTCGTTGACTTCTTCAATATCGCCAAAAATCCATTCGCCGCCACAAAAGAAATTGACTTCTGCAAGGCAAGTATCGCTGTATTTTGAGCCGCCATAAATCGATGTAAATGCAAGGTTTGAGCTTTTGCACGGAATGAACTGGTAGCCAAGTTCATCATCTTTTAAATCGAAATGAGCCGAAATCGATTTTATTCTGTTGTTTGCTTTGTACAAATCAGTATTTTTTGCATATCCGTTGATAAGAGCCGCTTTTTCCACGCTCTCTCCAATCCAAACGTCAAGGCTCATCAAATCATTTTCCGTGTTCTCAACAAAGCTGGTCGCAGGATTTTGGTCAAAGGCATTCTGCAATCCGTATTTCAGTGGATTTTTCATCTCCCACAAAAACGCGCTCGCATTTATTGGGATTTTGTTCCAATTCTTTGGGCGATAGATAAAATCTGGTAATCCGTCTTCTTTTTCAAACTCAATCGTGCTGGATTTCTCGTCAAAAAGATAATAATCGCCCATCACATAGCCTTCAGCCTGCTCTTTTGTCTTTCTGTAGGAAAATCCATTCCAATGATTGTTTGAATCACAAGTCAAATCATATCGAAGCAGATTTCTAAAGTGAATAACGCCTTTGTTTTTGTTCTTGCCTTTGATAATCTCAAAAGTATTAATCGTGAAATGCACTGCGTCAAAAAAGCAAGTCGGAGCGATAAAAAGCAAGTCGCTTTTATTTTCTTTTTGCCTGTGCTTAAAGAGCGCAAGAATGTATTGAAACTCCGTTGCCCAGTCTGTGTTTTTTACAGCCTCCGCTTCATCGTTGTTTCGCGTTACAGGAAGCAATACCCAGATGTATTTTTCATAATTCACGTTCTCAAAAAACACTCGCGCATTGTCATAAAGTATTTTCTGCTCAGGATACTCCCTGCCAGAAAGTACACGCGAATTGATGTACTCGCACTTTTTCAGAAAATCTGCATTGCCTTTGATAAATCCCTGCGCGTCATTTTTGTAAAGCTCTGTCATCAGCTGATACTCTGTCGGCAGAAAATACTCCATATCCGCCGCTTCAGTAAAAGCAGAGGATAAACAAAGCAAAATCAGTGCAATAAAAATACTTTTTCTCATATTCACAATCTTATTCATATTTCGTTTAAGTCCACAAATCCGTGATAAACATCGCGCTTGCATCTTCTGCTCTCTTAAAGCCACAATGCTCGTAAAAGCCGATTTCCTTGTTGTAAGCGACGATGACAAGGCGAAGATAATCGCTGTATTTTTCTTTTATCTTTGAGACGAGTGCTGCGCCAATGCCCTTTCCTTGATACTCTGGGCGCACAAGAAGATAGTGCATATATGCGTTCATAATCCCGTCGTCCATTGCGCAAGCCATACCGATGAGCTTCTCGCCGTCCCAAGCCGAAATGACTGTCTTGAAGTTCTGCATTGCAAATTTGAGCTTGTCAGGGAAATGCCCCGAAGACCATTCGACCGACAAAAACAGCTCTTCAAGCTCCTCTCGTGAAAAATCGTGAGTGTCTTTATATATGATTTCCATAAATCTATCCTCCTATCATTACGCCGATATTGCCATGAAGTGCAATGCGGATTATGCCACATAAAATAAGATGAAGCGGATAATACCAATAGAAAAAGTACTTGCTGCCAATGCCAAAAAATGCCTGTCCGCGCTCTCCATTGTAGGCTCTTAACAGCGGAATCACCAGCAAAACGCCCATCTGAACAGCTCCATAAAGCGGATTTATGAAAAGTGCGTAAATTGTGGCGTAAAGCAAAATCCACAAGAGCATACAAATCATCTGCTTTTTGAAGTTTCCTCGGTTTCGACCGATGTAGACCACGCACAAAAAAGCAGGACTTGACCAATCAGCAGGAAATGCCAGAAGCGACAGCAAGAAAATGAGAAGAGTTTTTTGCCATTGCTTTAGTTTTTGCGAATCCAGCACGCACAAGCCCAAAACGCCCAAGAAAAGAGGCAGAATTACACTTGTTTGGTTGAAAACGCTCGTTTTGAAAGGAATAAAGGGAATGCCGAAAGCAAAATTGTAGGCAAAATGCCCGAGCAGCGAAAAGAGAGCAAGACTGAAAAGATACTTTTTCACGTTCTTTGTGTGGTGATAGCCTTCCGCTGTCATATACCAGAAAATAGGAGCGGCAAGTCTTCCTAAAATATGCAGAAAAACAAGATACCAAGCTGTAGGATAGTTTGGATAGATAACGCAAACTAAATGGTCAAGTGTCATAGAAACAAGAGCAATTAGCTTTAATTGTGTGCCTGAAAGTTTTTTGTCAAAAAGCATTTGTAACCTCTATATACTTTTGATGATAAGAACAAGACCTGATATGATTAGCAATAAAATAACGAGCTTCTTTGCTATTTTTTCATTCAATATATTTGCGCTTTTTATTCCTGCAAAAAGTCCTAAAAGCACAAAAGGAAACAATATAAAAGACTTTGCAAGTGATTGAAGTGTGATTATTCCGAAAAGAGAATATAATAGAAGCCTTATTGTGTTTTCTACAGCAAAGACTGCACTGATATTTGCTTTGAATTCAAAGCTTGTTTTTGTAACTTTGCTTATGTATGCTGATAAAAGCGCACCGATACCAAATAACCCGCATAAAAGTCCCGAAAGTACTCCGATTATGACTAAAAGAGTCTTGTGCATTTTTAATTGAAAGACTTTTGAGAAAAACATTTCAAGCCCAATCAAAACAATAACTGTTCCAAAAATGAGTTTTATCTTTGTTGTATCAATATTGTGCAGAAGAAATGTTCCTACTATGCTGCCTGCAATCATTATAAGAGAAATAGGAATGATTATTTTGAAATCAAGGCTTTTTCTCAGTCGATAAACTAAAATTAAGTTTGTCGGGTAACCTAGCACAAGCTCTACAGGCGAGATATTTATATTATTTGCGCTAAAGCCTAGTATTGAAGTAAAAACTAAAGTATTGGCAAATCCACAAAGTCCTTTTATGAAAAATGCTAAAAATGTTGCGATTATCCATGTAAACATTTTAATAGCCTTGGGCGGTTGTAGCGTTGGATTATGGCGAAAAGCAAATCAAAAATTGCGCCAAGAGTTGATGTTATGGCAAAAACTGTTATTTCTCCAAATGGAAAGACTAGCAATAGTGGCAAAAAGCTCAATGCTGCCATTACTTCGTGTCCTACTTCAGAATAACAAGTGGCAGAAACTATATCAGAAAAAGACTTTTTCTTTATGTCGAAAGTATCGGGATTATAGGTTGGTAGCTTGTTTTTCCATTTTTTAACTTTGAGGAATTTGTATAGTTTTTTCTCGAATCTTTTTTCTTTAAACCACCAGTTTTCTTTTTTTAGTTTTAGCCATTTCCCTAAGCATAAACCGATAAAGAGCCGCATCACAAAATGATATGCAGTTGTTCCTATAGAAACTGCAATAGTTAGAGCGGTTTGATTTTTTGTTGTTATGTACAGGGTTGAAAAAATAACTGTAAGCAAGATTAAAATTGTCGTCGTTAGAAAAAGTTGTTTCTTCATATAGTTATGATAGCATAAAACAGCCTATGTTTGCTATAGTGCAATCTTTTATGTATTAAAATCTTTGAAGAAATTACAAGAAAGAAAGTGACTCTAATTTTTCAATTTTTCTTTAGTAGTTAGATAAAAGTGATTTATCTAGCTAGATAAGAGTGATTTATCTAGTTAGATAAGAAGGTATTATCTAGCTAGATAAGAGTGGTTTATCTAGCTAGATAAGTACCCCACTTCTAGTAAAAAAGCCTAAATTTAGTGAAATATAGATGAGTGTGTGAAAAAAGTGATGTGTTGCAGCCATATCTAAACCTTGCGGAAAAGAAGTAAAATATATAGAATAGAATTCGTGGAAGAATACAATAATCCTATAGTTTTCGGAAATCTGATAAATACTATTTTTTCAAATGTGCAATCAGCAGATGCAGAGAACAGTATAAAAATTGTGTCAACTTGGCAGGTGATTACTGCAAGAATTGGTGGTAATGGAGGCTTTTTGAGTTCTCATTCTAAAATTGTAGAGCTTAATAAAGGTCTTTTGCTTGTTGAAGCTGACCATCCTGGCTGTATAAATCTTTTACAAATGTACAAAAGACAGATAATAAGGGCTTTGAGAAAAGAAGTGCCTGCTCTTGAAATAAGAAATATTGTTTATCGATTGAAAGGCTCTGATGCAACTTTGAGTCGTGTGCAAAAAATGCCAGAACCTATAGAAGCTGTAATTGCCGAGATAAAGAGAAAGCAAGATAAAGAAGATGAGGCTTTGAAAAAATATGAAGAGAAAAGAAAAGAGATGAATTATAAAACTCTATCTTCTCTGCCTGAATTTAAAGAGAAGATAGAAAAAGAAGAAAAAGCTTTAAAAGAGCTTCAAGAGAAAGAGAAACAGAGTAAAAGTCAAAATGTCGGTTATTTACCGCCTGACTTAATGGCAAAATTCGCAGAATTAGAAAAAATTTGTGTTGACCAAATGAAAAAATAAATGATATAGTAAGAAACTTATTACTTGAGATACTGAAGAAATTTTTTTTTAAGGAGACGTGTTCTTATGTTACGAACATATCAGCCAAGCAAAGTAAAGCGCAATAGAAAATTCGGTTTCCGTGCACGCATGGCAACTCGTGGTGGTAGAGCTGTTCTCGCTCGCAGAAGAGCAAAGGGCAGAGCAAAGCTTTCTATTTCAGACGAAAAGAAACCTTACTAAGTTTTATAGGCGAGCATGCAAACAGGCTTGTCAGAAACGGGACGTTTTAGGCGAAATGAGCGCATAAAACGCCCTGTAGAAATACATAATCTGTTTAAATGCGGAAAACGGGCAAGCGTACAGGGTGCAAAGCTCTTTTACGCACAAAATCATCTTGGGTTTAACCGGATTGGATTTCCTCTTCCGCGAAAATATGGTAGTGCAGTAGAAAGAAATCTCTCAAAGCGTTTAAGTCGCGAAGTCTATCGTATTTTTAAAACACACCTGAACACAGGATATGATATGCTTTTGCTAGTCTATCCAGGTAATGATTCGTTCCACTCGCGGTGTGACCAATTTCGTGCCTTGTGTGAAAAAGCTCTCTTGCTAAAAGAATGAAGCGAATCGGAAAATTTTTCTATTATTCATTTCAAAAATTATTCTGTCTGCTTATCCGTTTTTATCAAAACTTTTTGTCCCCTCTAAAGCCTCCTGTATGCCGCTTTACGCCTAGTTGCTCAAAGTATGCTCTTGAGGCGATAGAGAAATATGGACCTTTTAAAGGACTTATTTTGGCAATTTGGCGGATTTTACGATGTAATCCCTTTTCTAAAGGTGGATATGACCCAGTTCCCTAAAAATTGCCGACCTAAAAAAGAAAATTAACCGAGGCATAACCTATGGATAAAAATACCGTATGGGCTGTAGGTCTTTCTACAGCAGTTATTGTCGGCTCTCTGTTTATTCAAACGAAATTTTTTACACCTCCTCAGCAAGCTGTAAACTCGAGTGAAAATACAGAAGATAGTTCAGAGGCTCTAACAAATTCGACAGAAAATACTGAGAGTTCTTTGTTGGTTCAAGCTGCAAATTCGACAAGTTCAGCTGAAAAAGCAGAAGAGTTTACGATTGAAACAAATAAGGCTCGCATCACTTTCTCTAATGTTGGTGGCGATATTATCGGTTACGAGCTTTTAGGTGAAAAAGAAAAAGATATTGACCGCCCTTTTAACAATAATGGCAAAGAGGATTATCACGGTGTCGAATTGGCAGACGGAATTTCTGAAAAGAATAGAGCGTTTGCCATTTCTTTTGGAGATAGCTCTTCACCGATAATCAGTAATTTATTCAATGTAAAAAGAATCAATGACTACACAATCGGTTTTTATAATACATTCAATACAGAAGACGATAAGGGAAACGCTAGAAAGTTCACTCTTGCAAAAACTTATACATTCTTACCAGATGAGTATATGTTTAAGCTCGAGGTAAATCTTTACGGAGCAGATGGTAAGGAAGCAAACCTCAATGTAGATGGTATTGCATATTCTTTGCGCACTTCGCCTCAGATTGGACCTCACTTTGACCCGAAACAAAACCGCTATGAATACCGCAGATTTATGGCATATACGAAAAACGGCAAAGTAAAAAGCACTACTCTCGGTAATAATCAGAACAAAGAATTCGACAAGGATTTCATTTGGACAGGGGCAGCAGGAAAGTATTTTGAAATTTTGGCAGTCCCTTCTAGCATTGATACAATGGAGAGCTTGCACTACTCTACAGCTGTAGATAATGGCTATGCAAATGCTCAGGTTATTCTTTCGAGAAAGCCTGTAGATACTGATACTACAGATACATATTACATTTATGCAGGTCCTCGCGACGAAAAGAATTTGGTAAAATACAATGCTTCTGAAAACAACGGCTGGAAGCTCTCTGGCTTAAAACTCAATGAAAGTTCTGCTTCAAGTTGGTTGGCTTGGATTGAGATTGTTTTGAAAAAGGTACTTGAACTTATCAATAAAGTGGTGAATAACTGGGGTATTTCTATTATCATTATGACAGTTATCATCAAAACAGCAATGTTCCCGCTTTCAAGCAAAAGCTCTCTTTCTACTCTCAAAATGCAAGAGATTCAGCCGAAAATGCAGGCTTTACAGAAAAAGTACGAAGGTAAATCTCCAGAGCAGCAGAAAAAGATGCAAGAAGAGATGGCAAAGCTTTACAAAGAAGCTGGATATAACCCTGCAAGCGGTTGTTTGCCGATGGTATTGCAGATGATTATCATTTTGGCTCTCTATCAGCTCTTTAACAATTACTTTGAGTTCCGTGGCGCAGTCTTTATTCCTGGCTGGATTTCAGATCTTTCTTTAGGCGATAGTGTGTATCAGTTTAAGAACACTATTCCTTTAGTTAACTGGAATCATTTGCGTGTTTTGCCTTTTGTTTATGTTATTACGCAGATTGTTTCTAGTTTCATCATGCAAAAGACAAATCCTCAGACTCAAACTTCACAGCAGCAACAGCAAATGCAGATGATGATGTACGGAATGCCTGTGCTTTTCTTCTTTATGTTCTACAACGCGCCAGCAGGTCTTCTCATTTACTGGACTGTAAGCAATGTTTTCCAGATGATTCAGCAGATTATAATCAATCGTATGATTAGACAGAAAAAAGCTGAAATGAAGATTGTAAAGTCTGTTCAGAAGAAAAGATAAAGCGACAATCATTAAGGAGATATAAATGGTCAAAGATTACGAAGCAAAGACCGAAAAAGAAGCCATTGAATTGGCTGCAAGCGATTTGGGACTTGAAAGAGACCAATTCGATGTGGAAATTCTTGAAACACAGAAAAGCTCTCTTTTCAAGAAAGGATTCGTGAAAATTCGAGTTCACACCCTTGAGAATAACACTGTAGAAGAAGACAAAGATTCATCTTTCTCTCGCTCTTCTTATGTGGCAGACCCTGTTCCTCAAGACGAATTCGAGAAAAAGCTCCTCGAATTTGTGGAAAACGTTATTACAAAGATGGGCTATGACATCAAAACAGAAATCATTTTCCGCGAAGAACACAAGCTTGGAATAAAGCTCAACTCAGAAAGCTCTTCTATTCTCATTGGACGCAAGGGAAAGAACCTTGATGCATTGCAACTTTTGGCAAATGTATACGCAGGTCGTCTTGGTCGCGAGGATATTCGCATTATTCTTGACACAGAAAACTACAGAATTCGACGAGAAGAGTCTTTGGTTCGTCTTGCTTATACCACAGCAGACAAAGTGCGCTCTTCTAAAAATTCGATACTCTTAGAGCCTATGAATCCTTTTGAACGTCGCTTGATTCACACAACATTGAACGATGTTGCTGACGTGGAAACAAAGAGCGAAGGTGACGGACTTTATAAGCAGGTTCGCGTTCTTTACAAGGGCGCAAGATAGCAAATTCGAGAAAAGGGGGAAAGGTAACAATGGCTAAAAGATTGTTCGCTGTGCTTTTTGCGCTTTTTGCGACGATGAGCATTTTCTCTGAATCGTACAAGAAAGAAGACATAGTGCCATCTTCCCTTTTGAAAGAGTTAGAGGGCAAGGAATTTATAAGACGCAGCCACTACAAAGAAAGTGCTGTCAAAT
>Ga0256407_10004625_pt1 | contig 22762 bp, 8 predicted proteins | sample RumenRJG_04DNA_FD_193489 | JGI IMG/M metagenome (GOLD analysis project Ga0256407, IMG submission 193489) | Bovine rumen microbial communities from Lethbridge, Alberta, Canada - RJG_04 | ecosystem: Host-associated > Mammals > Digestive system > Stomach > Rumen | place: Canada: Alberta | collected... | reverse complement strand
TCGTTAATGCTTAATAGACACACACAATAGATCTGAAGAACGACCGCCCTGGCTGTAAAACCTCAGGCGGTCGTTTTTTGATGTTTGCAGATGCTTCCATAATATTATCAAACCATTGTTGTAAATAATGACGCGTTAGAGTAGAATAATCTAGGATTACTTCATACAGGAGACAGACCATGTCCAAGGGCAGGATCATAATAATCGTAATAGCGTCACTTACCCTCATTATCTCCGGCGTAATGTTTCTTAAGACCGAGCTTGAATACAAGCGTGCGGAAGAAGAGTATGCCGGCCTTGAACAGTATGCCGTAGTCGGAGGAGGAGATAAGAAGCCTTCGGAAACTTCCGAATCATCTCCTCAAGCCGAGGAGGAAGAGGAGGAAGAAGAGGAAGAGAAGACCCTTACGCGCAACTACAACAGGGATGATTTTCCGGACATTTCGGTAGATCATGACAGCCTTAAGAAGATCAATAGCAGTTACGTGTGCTGGCTGTATGCTCCCGGCGCTGAGATCAACCACCCCGTTGTTCAGACGACGGACAACGAGTTCTATCTTCATCATACGTTTGAGATGCAGGACAATTTCGCAGGCTGTGTATTCATGGATCACGAGGTTGATCCGATGCTAACAAGCTGGAATACGTTCTTCTACGGACACAACATGAAGAACGGCACGATGTTCGGTCATCTCAAGAATTACATCAACAATCCTGCGGTATACGACAAGGATCCGTATATTTACGTATTCAGACCCGAGGGCATATACCGTTACGAGATATTCTCGTACTATCTTGATCCTACGGATTCCAAGATGTACTACACATGCCAGACATTCAAGGAATACAGGGCATATCTGCGCGAAGCCACGAAGAAGTCGGTTCGCGAGTGTGCGGCCAAGGTCGATCCCGACACGAACATCATCACGCTTGTGACCTGTTCGGGAAGCGGCTCCAACAAGCAACGCTTCTTCGTGCATGGGCTGTTCAGGGATGTATACCTGTATGAGTGAATTTTTCGTATGATAATAACTTCAAGGAGGCACCTGCAAGGTGGGATTGTCTAATTTTAGATATAAAACATTTCTGTTCAGACTCTGCATCGTTCTGAATTTCTTTTTGATCGGGCTTAATGCTTTCTCTTCGATGAGGCTTAGCGACGCCAAGTTTTCGATCGGGAAAATGGAGCTTCCGATAAGCAGTCTTAACGGATGCGTACAGGTCATACTGTGCCTTCTGTGCATCATCATGGTGCTGATGGAGCGCAGGAGCGGCCTTATATGGTCATACGTATTCCTTGGCATTTCCGTAGTCGGTTCGCTCAGATCTGTTTTCATATCAAAGAGCCTGTCGAGTGTGCCCGGAACATTCAACGCGCTGATCTTCATAATAGCGATTTCGCTGATCTCCAAGCAGATCAAGTTCACTAATAACATGGCCGTGACGGATTCCATCACCGGACTTCTTAACAGGTACGGATTCGACCGGGATATACGCAAGAAGATCTGGTTTAATGAGCATGGACTCGTCGTGTTCATCCATATTGACGGATTCTGGCCTGTCAATGCCAATTTGGGGCGTAAGTATGGTGAGCAGCTGCAGGAGATCGTAGCGGAGAGAATTAAATCGGAGCTTGTCGGCAAGGGCACGGCCTACAAGATCGAGGGTGCCGAATATGCCATGATACTGCCTGAATCGGCAGATCACCAGAATGTCGTTAATGCCGTGATCAGATCGATCGAAGAGACCATCACTCTCAACAAGGACGGAGTGCCTTCAAACTGCTATCTGAACGCTGTAGCCGGTATAGCCGATTTCGTTGATTCCGCGACGGATGCGGATACAATAATGAAGCGCGCCGACATAGCGATGAACTATGCGATGAAGTCCGGCAAGAACAAGTATTGCCTGTTTAACGATGAGATGAAAGAGACTCTGGAGCGTCAGGTTCATGTAGAGCGTCTCGTCAAGGATTGCCTGCATAACGGCTGGTTCTATCTCGTATACCAGCCCCAGTACACGATTGCGGACAAGAGACTTCGCGGCTTCGAGACTCTTATCCGTATGAACACTCCCCAAGGGGAGAAAATCACACCGGGAGAGTTCATTTCAATAGCCGAGCTGTCCGATCTTGTTCTCGATATCGATCAGTTCGTTATTCGCCGCGCTATGGAAGAGTTCCGTGAGATATGCTACTCGTCCGGCAATACTATAACGGTTGCGGTCAATATATCAGCAAAGGATATCGCAAGAGCCGGTTTTGCGGAAAAGCTTCTCAAGCTCGTTGATGAGCTTAAGTTTCCGCCCGAGTGTCTTGAAGTTGAGATCACCGAGTATTCGTTTGCCGAAGAAGGTAATCACACGATAGAAAATATCAAGCTTCTTCGCGATAAACAGGTTATGATAGCGCTTGATGATTTTGGCACGGGCTATACGTCGCTCGGTCAGCTCATGAAGCTTCCCATTAATCTTGTTAAGATAGACAAATCACTCATAGACAACATCGTACGCAATGAGATGAACATGGACTTCGTCAAATCGGTCATATACATGGGTCACCTCATGGATGCCGAAGTTATTGCCGAGGGCGTGGAGTACGACAATCAGGTCGAATGTCTGAAAGAGCTGGATTGCGACTTCGTTCAGGGCTATATCTGGGGCAAGCCGATGGACTACGACGAAGCCCGGGAACTTGCTTACGACATATACGACAAGCTCCCGCATTTTCATAATTGAATTGAATCAAATTAGAACGTTTGGCAAAGTTGCACAATTATCACAGTGCAACTTTGTCTATTATTTCGATATAAAAATGTGTATTATATTACTTTGTGATGAACCTTTTTTGCAACGAGGTAAGTCTTTATATTTGAATGGGAAAGGGGATACTATGTCCATGCCCATTTGGTTATATACATAGAAGAACCAGGAAAGGTGTAAAGGAGAACACTATGAGGAAGAGAAGAAATTGGTTTAAGACCACTATCGCGATGTTAACTCTCGTCGCAACAGTGATTGAGACCGGCTTTACGTCGGTGTCTACGCTGGCAGCTGAGTTCACTAACGAAGACGGCATAGTTGTCAACAACGATGCTGTTGAGGAAGCGGCTGTTGAAAGCGACAATACCGAGAATAACGAAGATCTCAAGATCGAAGTTGTTCCCGATGAGAGCAAACCTGAAGAAGGCGAGATCGTTGAGAATGATAACAACAACGGATCTTCCGAGGAGTTCGCTGATCCGCAGCCGTCAGAAGCTCCCGCTGAAGACAATGATGCTTCTGCAGAGACTCTTGAGGGAAGCAATCCTTCCGAAGAGGCTTTAGAAGACGGAGCAGTTAAGGAAGAGACTCAGCCTATTGAAAAGGAAGAAATATTCGAGGAGGCCGAAGAACTTAAGGAAGGCAAGCTTGAGCTTTCCGATAATGGCATATTCGGTTCGGGTTATAACGAGATCTCGGTCTACGTTGACACGGAAAAGCTTGCCAAGAAGGACACTTTCCGTATTGAGTTCTCAGGCCCCGAAAGTGCGTCATACAATGGCGTCATCAATGACGAGCTTGACAAGACCAATGACGGACGTTATGACTTCGAGAACCTCGAAGGCGGCGACTTCAGAATAAGTGCCAGCTCCTCTGTAAATGTAATCCTTTCCTATAAATATAATGAAGACGGCTATCCTACGATCTACGTAGAGAGCAAGCCTGTTGATAAGAAGCTTGAAAACGCATCCATCTCCGGCAGAGACAGTTCGGCAGTCGAAGGCATTATCGGTGAAGGCTACGAAAGCGTTAAGATTGAGTTTGATACCGAGAATCTTACTGACAAAGCCGCATTCAAGCTCTTCGTTGATACCGATGCTGATGCAAAGGTTGACGGAAGAAGCGTTAGCGGTGGTATTGACGGACTCTCCAAGGATACTCAGTCGGTTACGATCGAGGATCTTGAGAACGAGCAGTTCACGGCATATGTTGTTTCCGACAACGATCTTAAGATCAGTACGGAAGTAAAGATCACAAACGTTGATGACGGCGAGGCTGCATTTACTGTCAGCGTTGTCAACACAAAGCGTGTATATGATTATGAAGATAATGACGTTCGCGTTACAGCTACTCTTGAGAAGGTTGACGCGATCCCTGATGATGCTTATTTCAGTGTTACCCCTCTTAAGGCAGATGAGACAGGTAAATATCTCGATGCCCTTAATGATAAGAAGGAAGAAGATGCACCTGTATATACGAACGAGAATACATTGTTCTATGATGTAGCGTTCTATACAGATGAGACCATGACAGAAGAGATTGAACCCGAAGAAGGATCCGTTACGGTTTCGATCGAGTTCAAGAAGAAGCAGCTTGAAGAAGAAGTTGCCGCTGTTGATGACGAAAACATTGAGATCAATCACTTTGACGAATCCGGAAACGACATCGTTCCCGAAACAGTTGAAGCAGATGTGTCTGTAGAAGGCGAAAAGCTTGAGGTAAGCCTTGACAGCTTTTCGGTTATTTCTGTTACGTCAGTTACACAGGTTGAGCCCGGAACTTCCCGTACGGTAGCGGATATTCTTGGCGATGCAATTTATTACGGCGTTACCGCCAATGAGATCGATCTTAAGGGCCATATTGATGCAAATATGGCTACTGGATTATTGAAAGCAAACAAGAATACTACACAGGGTCAGTATACCGGATCACACAATCCCGGTGATGATATAATTGCCGACTTCAAGGGAACAAAGTGGTTTGCTGATTCAGCGCAGAGCATTCCGTTCACTATAAGGACAACCAAAGAAGTCGAAAAGGTTTTAATGGAGATAGGTGAATTCAAAACCCGTACCGTCGGCCAGCCGAACGGGTATGTTACCGTTGATTCCAATAATATCAAGTCGGATCTTGAAAAAGAAGTAAAGGCATTGGTTGGAGGAACTAAGTCCGAAGCCCTTAAAAATGAAAAAGATAACGGCAAGGTTTATGAATTTGAAGGCGCTGCATACAAGAACGGTCCCTGGTATCTGGACATTTCAAATCGTCCGGCAGGAACATATTACTTCACATTTACCAAACATCCGTACTCATATTATCAGAACGATGGCGGAGATATTCACTTCAAGCTGAGAAAAGACCAGATGATCGTTCTTAACGTTCCCGGCAAGAAGGTTAGTCTGACTCAGTTCCAGATCTGTCTGGTCGGTGAGAGTGATGACTATAAATCATCCGCAATGCAGGATGCCAGCGCTGACGAATACTGCCAGCATATCGTATGGAATATGTATGAGGCTGATGAGGTTGGTGCCGAATATGCTGAAGGAGAGTACTACAGGGAAGATGGGAACAAATCCATCCTCGGTATTGTACTTGTTCCAAACGGGACATTCAATATCGGCGGAACGGCAACCGGATGGCTTGTCGCAAACAAGGTAACAAACGGCGGTGAGTGGCATGGTGTATGGCAGGAAATGCCCCCCTCGGGATTACATCTTACCCTTCGCGCAAGAAAGACAGTATCCAATAATAAGCCGGACGAGAATGCCGGTCAGGTATTTACGTTTGATCTTTACGAAGGTCAGAAAGATGGAAATACCGTTAAAACCGTTGGAGACGCTATAGATTCCAAACAGAATTCGGACGGTGGATGTGTTACATTCAAGACTCTGGATTATGAGCCTGAAACAGGAGCCGGAGAGTATTGGTATGTTGTAAAGGAAAGAGCAACGGATTCGGATGAGTTCGAATATGACAAGACAGAGTATGCGGTTAATGTAAAGATCGAGAAGTCCGGAAAGAGCCTTAAATTCGCCTGGATTAAGGTTTTCAAGAACGGCGCTCTTAATACTCCGCTTGAAGGAACAGTTAGTGCCTGTGACAATACACCTATAGTTTTTGACAACACACCCAAGATCCCTGTGGTTGATCCTACAGAGATAACTTTGTATGCAAAGAAGACTATCAGTGGTAAGAACCCCGGTAATAAGAAGTTCTGGTTTACTTTGTATGACAGTAATTCGGAAGGTGTAATTGATAATTTTGATAATTACCGTGACAGAGTTCAGAATGACGGCTCGAAGATTGAATTCAATACTATAGAGTACCCGGCGGATACCATCCAGGAATCGGATAACGGTAAGAAGACATTCTATTATGCGATCAAGGAAGAGCCTACTGGAAATGACAGCAAGTTTAATTCTGATGATACCGTATATGTGGTTAAGGTTGTCGTTGAAAAACAAGGCAACAGTCTTGTCGTAACCGAGAAGCATGTATACAAGAGATCGTCCACTACAGACCTTAATGTAGGACAGAAGGATGTTACAAATGAAAACAAGACTCCTGTCACATTCAACAATACCCCGGTAACGCAGCCTACTGATGATACAACATCTTTCAGGATATCAGTTAAGAAAACTCTTAAGGACAAGAATACTAATGAGACGATAACTGAGTGGCCCGAAGGTATGGTATTTAAGTTTGGTGCTGAGCGCTTCGCCGGGAATTCCGGAGAAGGGTGCGATGACGATCTTAACCTGTATAAACCTGGAAAATCCGAGGTTACGATCAGCAGCTATGAGCAAAACGTCAGCGATGATCCTGCCATGGTTGAGAACAGATCATTTGGCGTTATCAATTTCACAGCAAGTGATATTTATAAGCGCCTTGAATTACCCGGATTTGCAGGCTGGACAAAGGTATTTGACGGCTCCCGAGAAGACCCCACGGATTGGGACGGTACCGATAAGTATTTAGTGGGTGGAACCCCTCTTACTGACATGCTTAAACCTGTCGAGATTAAAACCGGTACCATCAGGACTATTCAGTACAAATACAGGATCTGGGAGAAGATTGATTCTCTTCCCGATAATGTAATCCCCGGCGCTGACGGTGAAACACTTAATTCAAGAGATAATGCACAGTATTATGAACGCTATCTCAAGTTCATAGTAAACGTTCTCCGTTACAAAGAGGAAGGCAGCAAAGATTGGTCCTACAGATTTGTAACCAACAGCGTTATTGGCAACAACGGCCTTGAAAGTAACGAAACAGGTAGAAATAACGACTGGAAGCTTATTGTTAAATACAGCATTGTAAATGGCGCTTGCGGCAAATATCGCGAGAAAGCGTTTGAATTTACAAACAGATATGACAAGCCGAATCCGGATCCCGAGGTTACTCCGATCTACGGGCTTAAGAACTACAATGGTCCCGATGCGGATTTGAAGGATTTTAGCTTTACATTAACATCCGAAGCCAAGGGCGATGCTGTTCAAGACCCTCATCTGAGTGATCGTGTAGATAACACCAGTGTACACCTTGAGGCCGACCGTACCTTCAAGTTCGGCAAGAATAATGTCATTGATAATGTGAATAAGTATGGCCTGAAGTATTCATTCGATGATATACCTAAAGGCTCTGACAGTGTTACATTCCACTATGTAATCACGGAAGACAATGTTGAAGTTAAGAATGAAGGCACTGATAATGAGTATTATGTTCTCAAGGGCAAGGAACACATCAAAGTTCTTAACAGGACTATCGAGTTTGATGTGAAAGTATCCCTGCCTAAGGATGGCAGTAATAAACTTGTAGTTGAAAATCAGAAGGCAACACCTTCAACCACGCCCGATTTCAACAACGAATACAGTGCAGATGGTGAGTTGACATTCAATGTTACGAAAGAGTTTAAGAATCTTTCGAACATCAAGACTCCCAATAAGACAAAGTTCACGTTCTGGCTTGAGGGCGGAAAAGTCGGAGAGTCTCCTAATATTAAGCAGAAGACTGAAATAGAGATGACTGCCGGCTCGACTCCGGGTAATGCATCATTTACTCCTTCAATCAAATTTGCGGATGTTAATGCCAAAGGTACTTATAAATATACGATTTATGAGGAACATCCGGGTGACGCTGACTTAGTAAAAGATGAAACAACTAACACATGGTATTATGAGAAGGACGGCTACAGATATGACGCCAGAGGTTATCATATTACCGTTAAGGTTGATGATAACGGATCAGGCCAGCTTGTACCTGTAGATGTGACAGCCGGATATGATGATGGATCAGACCAAAACACTGCAACGGAAACCAAGGTAACTGATCTCAATGCTGTTACATGGCGCACAGCCGCATTCAATAACACATATGATTTTGTACCTGTAAAAGGTTATATCGACGGTGAGAAGAAGCTTTCCGGTGGTAAGAAAGCGGTAACAACAGAGAAGTTTACATTTGTACTTAAACAGGCTAATCCCGATAGAACGGATGGCACATACAGTGCAGCAGATGTTGTTATGCCTGCAAATCTTAGTGTAACAAACGGTACTGATCCGAACAGACCGAGCTACTTCAAGTTCGATGATATTACGTTTAACGCTGCCGGTGAATACTGGTTTGAAGTATATGAAAACAGTGCTGCCGGTGTTCAGGGTGTAGATTCCGATGAAGCAGCCAAGTACGGATTTGATGGAAACCACCTTAAGGTTAAATTTGTAGTCACACCGAAGAGCGGCGGAAGAGGGCTTGATATTAAGAAATATGATCCTGAAGGTGGGGTTAAATTTACCAACCCTTACCTTGAAGGAAGTGTTCCGATTTATGTCAAGAAGAAATTCTACGCACCTAACGGAGTAAGTGCGGCACTTAATCATGTATTTTTATTCAGACTCGAGAATACCGACGGTAATGATAAGAAGAATTTCCCTGAAGTGAGCGGTAATCAGAGTGTATACGAGACAACGAATCCCGGATCCGATAATTGGAACAATGCGTTCCTGATTGGACCTGCCGATGGACTTCATTACGACCTTTCAATGGTTGATAAGGATGCTAACGGCAATTATATTGCTACTGAATACAAGTACAAAGTCAGTGAAGTAATCGATCAGGATATCATTGACGAATTAGAGAAAAACCAGATTTACAAGGGATTCAAGTATGGTCTTGATATCAATACATATGGTGGAGACACGCTGAGCGAAGAACTGAAAGCTTCGATCATAAGCGGTGCAGCGCAGTCTCTTCAGACCGTTGAGCATGAGATAACAATTAAGCTTGAAGCTGTTAAGGATGAGAATGGTGACTATTCACTTGTTATCACACCTGATAAGTTCACCCGTGAGAATCCTCAGGATACGGCTGTTAAGTTCTTAAATACTTATGTACCTACCGAGACCGATTTCAATATTATCGGTGAGAAAGTGCTTGAAGGCAGAGATGAGGGCTTCATTGCCGGAGAGTATGGTGATAAGTTCACGATCCAGCTTACATACCCTGATGGTACCACGGTAGAAAAACCGGTTACATTTACTGCAGGTGACAGGATTGGTAATTTCTCATTCCCGATGATCCATGTTAACCGTGAGATCGTTAAAAACTGGACACCTTATGACAATAACAACAATTATCTGTTTACCGTAACAGAGCTTCCGGGTGGATGGGCACAGACTGCTAACGGACAGGAAGGCGGCAGGAAGATTGCTGCCGGCACCAATGATCCGCATGCAACATATTATGTACTCGTTCATATAGAAGAAAAAGACGGAGCATTCAGCGTAAGCAAGACAATTTATCCGGACGCTGATCTTGATCCTGCTAAGGGTAAGACTGAAACCGCCGAAGGCGATCCTTCAGTTCCGATCATAAGCTATACGAACACGTACACAAAGCCCGGTCATGCATCCGTTAAGGCAACCAAGTACTATAACGGCAACATGGAAGATGAGAAGTTCACATTCTTCTTAAAGGACAAGGGTACAAAGATTACCGGTAACAATAATATTCTTACCGCCGGTGTTGATACAGAGCATGGCGATGCTATCAACTTTAATGAGATTGAATACAGCTTTGACGGTAAGGCAACTGCAGCAACTGCAGATAATAAGACCGTAAACTTCCAACAGGCAGCTGCGGATTGGACGACGGTTGCTGAAGGTGGCGAGCAGGTATTCTATTACAGAATAGTTGAGCAGATCGACCCTTCCAAGAAATATACTGTTAAGACGGAAAACGGTGTTACGACTGTATCCGGATATATCAAGTATCCTGAACCTGTCGGTGAAGAGTACTACGAGACAGAATCCAAGAAAGAATATGTTGATGTATATGAAGTAGAAGTACACGTTAAGAAGTCAAAAGATACAAATGGTGCACCGATACTTGTGACCGACAGGGTTCTTTACAAGGATCTTGTATCGGGCGAGACAGGTAAGACAACTGCAGATATTACTAACGAGCTTAAGCTCAGTGAATCGATTGCAATACCTGTAACCAAGGTGTTTGAGTCGAAGAACGAATCGATGACTCCTCAGACATTTACCTTCAGACTTACAGAGGGCAGACCTGAGAGTATTACCGATAGTTCAAGACATGCAGAAAGAACCGTAACTATAGGCGGAAGTGCAAAAGGAGCCAAAGACCAGGCTATATTCGATCCTGAGGTTGCCGGCATTGCTGATCTTGAAATGCTCAAGTTCACTGAGGCAGATATTAATCCTCAGACTCCGGGTACTTCTGTAAAAGATGGCAAGTTCATCAAGTATTTCACTCTTAAAGAGGAATTCGACAAAACAGGTGCAACGCCTATCGATTATCTGATCGAGGCAGAAGATAACGGTAAGACCGTTTATAAGAAGATTTCTGCATACTTAAAGGATGGCGTCATCTATGACGACACGACCTATATTGTTGAAGTACATCTCTGGTTAGATCCGGCAAATCCGGATAAGATCCAGACAGAGTGGAAAGCTGAGCCTGCTGATTCAGCCAAGAATATGGAAATGGATTATGAGAAGTATGATGGCTTCTTCAGCAGTCTGTTCCATAAGATCAAGCTGTCTGTACTGGGACTTTTTGGAGTAGCTAATCCTAATCAGAACATCGTATTCTTCAACAGCTACAAGGCTGAGGGCAAGCTCCAGCTTGGTGTTAAGAAGGTTATGAACGGCCGTGAGCTTACAGCTGATGATAACGGCAAGTTCAAGTTCACATTATCCGGTAAGTGTGAAGGTGTTTCAATAGATGAGACCGTCGGAATTGATGATGACGGATATGCATACTTCCCGGCTATGAAGCTTACAAAGCCTACCGAAGATGGCAAGGATTATACCTTCAAGATTAAGGAGGAAAAGGATACCCAGCCGGGTGTTAAGAACAATACTGATGAATACACCGTATCAGTTAAGGTTACAGATGACGGCAAGGGTAGTCTGAAGGTACAGTATAAAGTTAATGATGCTGACTATAAGGACGCTTCCGAAGAGGTTATTAAGGTAACTGATGAAGCTCAGGATGGTAAGTATGTAACAACTGTGCCTAATGAGAGTGACAAAGCGTTCGTTCCGGGTGTAATAGAAATTGTAAACGATTACATCCCGGATCCCGCAGATATCAAGATTAGTGGTTGGAAAGATTTCTTTGGCTCAAGCGATAAGGAATACTGGTTTGCATTTACACTTACAGGTTCCAAGGTTGCTGAAGGCGGAGAGACTGTATATGTCAACAAGGGTAAGGTAGACTTTGCATCCGAATTGAAGTTTACCGCAACTGATCTACTTAAAGCTGACGGCAAGACATATGAGCCGTACAAGGACTTCGTATATACAGTTAAGGAGTCCAAGGACGTATATAAAGACAAGAACGGCAAAGAGAAGTACTCTGAAGAAGAGATCAAGGGTAAGATTGTATTTGATGAGTATGATGTAAGAGAGATAACCGTTCGCGTTGAAGATGAGATTGGTACGGATGGAAAGCGTACAGGTAAGCTTAACGCATACATCGTGTCCGATGGTGTAACAAAGTATAAGTCCGGTGATGAAACCAATAAGATAGCTGATGATAAGGCTGACGTTGCAAACGGCAAATTATTCGGATTCTCCAATGCTTACGGTGAAGGAGAACTTAAGCTTCCTGTTGATAAGATTGTTAAAGGCACACCTGTAAAGAATTACAAGGATAAGGAATTCGTATTTGAGCTCCTTGGCGCTGACGGAAAGCGTATAGGCGACAGGATTGTCCTTAAGGACAAGAACGAGGACGGAACATTTAAGTCCGGCGAGTTCAATGTCGCTTACAAGCTCGAGCAGCTTAAGGAAGCAAACGGAGTATACTCCGGAGAATTTGATTACAAGGTACGCGAAGTATCACATGAGAATGACAGCACGTATGTCAATTATCCGGGATACACATATGATCTTACCGAGTATGATGTTCATGTAGTTGTAAGATCCGGAGATGATCAGAAGCTTCATGTTTATAAGACAATCGTGCCGGTAGATAAGGACGGAAATCCTAAGGGTGATGCTCTGTGCAAGGAAGCCGAAGGAACTGTATCGCTTCCGTTTACTAACGAGTATGCAGCTGAAGGATCGGCAACGATCAATGGTCTTAAGATTCTTCTCGGAGGTGAGATTTCAAAGCACCAGTTCACCTTTGAGATAGAAGATGAAAAGGGCAATAAGAAGGAAGCTACGACCGACGCAAATGGTATATTCACGTTCGGAACCGAGCAGGATGGCCTCTTCAGGTTCACGACCGAAGATCTGAAGGTTAACGGAGTAATATCTGATAAGCCTATTACAAGAGTCTACAAGGTTCGCGAGAAAGACCACGGCAAGACCGTCAAAGGCATTGCACATTCCGATGCAGAGTACACCGTAACAGTGACTGTTGAGGATAAGGGTGAAGTCGTAGATGGAAAGGCTAAGCTCAGTGTTGTTCCTGTCATTGAAAAGAGTAAGAAAGACGACTTTGGATACATAACAGATAAGGAAGTACTCGACAGAATAGAAGTTCTTCGCAAGAGGGAGAGAGTTGAAGCTCCTGCCCATGATAAGGACTTTGAATTCGAGAATGTATACTACGCAAAGGGCGAGACGGATCCGCCTATCATAACCAAGAAGGTTATGGGCGAAATAATCACTGCCGGCCAGTTCCAGTTCATGCTCACTGATGATAAGGGTAATGAGATCACTCTTCTGAATGAAAAGACCGGAAAGCTTGAAAGAGCTAAGTCTCATATCAGGGAGAATGATGCAAGCGGAGCTATAGAATTCGGTAACATTCATTACACCTATGAGGATCTTGACCTTGCCAAGGAGGCAGGAAACTGCAAAGATAACAAGTACTATACATTTGATTACACTGTTGTCGAAGTTAAGGACAAGATTGAAACCGCATTCTCCGAATCAGAAGGTTTGAAAGCTGTATTCACATTCAGAAGAACCGTATACGATGATGGAGAAGGAAACATTGTTGAGCTTGACAGAAATCTTCCTGAGAGTGAATATGACTGGAAGGTTCACCAGCTTGAAGGTAAGCCTTTCTCAGATGAGGACTATGACGGCCTGAGAGCTCTGTTTATCAATACGTTCGATGCCGAAGGATCGATAGATCTGATAGGCACGAAGATCATGACAGGTCATGAGCTCAAAGAAGGTGATTTTGAATTCGAGATCACCGATACTACAACAGGTGCATCGGCAATTGTTAAGAACACGCCTTCCAAGACTGTAAACATTAATGGTGCTGAGACTATTGGTGCGGTTGAGTTTAAGGCAAGCGAGCTTAAGGACAAAGGACTCCTTAACTATGAGTACAAGCCGATACAGGATCCTAACGATCCTGAAAAGCTTACATATAAGGATGACAGAGGCACTCACGTTTACCGCATAAGAGAGCTTAAGGGCAGCAATCCGAAGCCCGGAGTCAAATATGATGAAAGGGAATATGAGGTTACTGTCAATGTACAGCTTGTAAAAGAAGACGGTAAGTATAAGCTTGACCCCAGCGTTACCAAGGTAACATACTCGTATCCTGACAAGCCGAGTATTCCGCCTGCTTCGATAATTATTAATAGATCAAGCTACTTCGAGTTCAAGAATGATTTCTCGGCAGTTGGTGAGTTTGAGATCCTTGGTCAGAAGAAAGTGATCTACGAGAACACGGACGATCTTGTTTCACCGGATGCACTTAAGAATCAGTACAATTTCGCTCTGTACAGCTATACGGATGCGGCAAGAACTAAAGGAAAGACTCTTGTTGATACGGCTACGACCGATAAGGACGGCTATTTCACACTCAGAGTCAGTGGTCTGAATCAGGATATAATGATCGATGAAAATGGAGTGATCCTTGATGAGAAGCCGCTCTACTACAGGATCATTGAAGTTAAGCCTTCGGTAGGTAAGTGGGCTGATGCTGCAAGGACCATATGGGAGAGCGAAGGCGTGATCTACGATAATACAGAGTATGACGTAGATGTAACGGCATCCTTCGAGATTAAGAACGGAGTGGCTACAGGCAAGCTCCTGACTCCTAAGAAGATCAAGAACCTCAATACAGGTGAAGATGTTTCTAATGTTAAATACGTTACATTCACCAATACCTCGAAGAAGTATGAAGTGATCGAGGGTAACAAGTACTGGATCGATAATTTCACAGATCCTAAGGACAGGCCTAACGTTGTTGTAAATCTGTATGCTAAGACGGCAAGCGGCGTTGAGAGAAAGATCAACTCTTACACGATCGTAGCACCTGATACAACGTACAGATTCGTAACCGACAGTGAAGGTAACAAGCTTCCTACATACGATTCGGAAGGAAGACCGATCACTTACACTGTTGAAGAGACACCGATAGAGAATTACCTGTCAGAGAAGGTTAACTACGACTTCTACAATACCTGGGGCGATATTCTCATCAGAAAGATCGATGCGGATACAAGAGCTCCTCTTGCAGGCGCAGTGCTTGCAGTATACGACGGCTCCAAGGAGATCGAGAGATGGACGAGTGGAAGAAGCGCTCATGTAATGCAGCCTGATCTGCTTACACCGGGCAGAACATATACACTCAGAGAGATCACGGCTCCTGAAGGATACGAAGCAGTCGATGATATGACTTTCACAGTACCGACTGACGGTAACAGGATTACGGTAACCATGTCCGATCCTCCGATAGTAGGTTCTGTAAGACTTACGAAGCGTGATGCTTCAACGCGTGAGACGCTTGCAGGTGCAGAATTTGCTCTCTACAATGAGGCAGGCACACGTATCTACGCAACTGGTACGGCAGGCAGTTATCGTGCAACAGAGACGACAAGCAACGGTGTATTCGTAACGGATGCTTCGGGAATGCTTGAGATCTCCAACCTGCCTTATGGCACATACTACTTCAGAGAGACTAAGGCTCCCGATGGATACAGCCTTACAACGGAGCGTGCCGGATTCACAATTATCCGCAGCGGTGAACTTGTTGAGGTAACAGTGCTTGATCCGAAGGCAGAAGGTTCTGTAAGACTTCGTAAGCTCGATACGAGCGGAAGGACGCTTGCAGGCGCAGTATTCGAACTGTATGCGGCAACACCGAGAACGGTAGGAATGGCCGCAACGGCTACGATCTTCTCGGATGCATACTACAGGATAGGTACATACCGTACGAACGCAGCGGGTGAGATTTATGTAACAGGTCTTCCTTGGGATGACTACTACTTCATAGAAGTGGATGCTCCTTCGGGATATGTGGTTTCAAGGGATGTAAACGGCGACGATCTTGTATACACATTCAGGATCAGTGCAGCAACGGCTGACAGAACGATAGACCTCGGTGGTATTATCAACAGCCCTGAGGAGCCGCCTACAGGTCCTACCATCACACCTACACCGGGCGTTCTCGGAGAGAGAGTTCCCAGAGCTACGTCTACTCCTACACCTAAGGGTGGAGTGCTCGGCGAGAGAGTTGCCAAGGGCGGTGTAGTTCAAGGTGTACTCGGTGTACGTGCTAAGCCGAACAGTGGCGTTCTCGGAGAGAGAGTCGGCCCTGTTACCGGAGATGCAAGCAACATCGTTCTCTGGCTCCTGCTCCTCGGCGCATGCGTAGCTACAATCGTAGCAACCATCGTTACCGGGAAGAAGAAAAAGACAGGTGCTAAATAATTAAAATAACTTCGCCAGCGGAGTTACAGAAGGGTCGGCAATCGCCGGCCCTTCGCTGTATTTGCAGGTAAATAATATGCTTGAAATCATATTATGCTTGATTTTACGCACGTGGTATGGTAAATTATCATGGTGTGCAGGAAATTGAGCAGTTGATATATCCTGCACAGGCTTTAACGGAGGTAATATATGGGCACATTAAGAATTGTTCTTACAATTGTATTTATATTAGTGAGTGTTGCTTTGGCGGCGATCGTCCTCATGCAGGAAGGCAAGTCCGCAGGACTCGGAGTTATCAGCGGTGCAGCTGATACATACTGGGGCAAGAACAAGGGACGTTCGATCGAAGGCAAGCTTGAGAGACTGACCAAGATCCTGGTTGTAGCTTTCATGCTGATCGCGATCCTGCTTAACATGAATATCTTCTGATTTTAGAAGATACCGATAATCATGATTTCCAAGGCACTCTCAAATATAGAGTGCCTTTTTCGTTAGTATATTAACAAAAACATATTACAACATAAGCGTATAGGAAATAATATGAATCTGACAGAACGTAAAAACCGCATACTCTCCCTGTTCTCCGACCCGTCCTTCGTCCCAATGAAGGAAAAGGAACTCGCGGTTCTGATGCAGGTCTCATCCGAAGACCGCCCGCTTCTCAAGCAGTGTCTTGAGGAATTGCTTGCAGACGGCGCAATAGTAGTCAGCAAGCGCGGTAAGTACCAGCTTCCGGCCGTCAGGACACTCGAAGGCATATTCTCCTCAAGCGGACATGGCTACGGATTCGTAACCGTTGAAGGTGTTGAGGGTGATTTTTACATTAACGAGAAGAACACGGGCACGGCACTGCACGGCGACAGGGTGCTCATCGACCCGTACGAGACAGGATACAGCCATCACGGCAGGGGAAAGAGCAGGGAAGCTGTTATTGTCGATATCATCGAGCGCGCGACCGATGTTGTTGTGGGAACTTATGATGCGGTAAATGAGCATTACGGCTTTGTCATACCCGACTCAACAAGGATCGACCGCGATATATTCATATCGGGCGAAGATACGATGAACGCATCTGACGGACTCAAGGTCGTGGTTCGTATAGAAGATTATGGCGGTGAGCGCAGAAGTCCGCAGGGAAAAATAATCGAGATACTTGGACACGCGACCGATCCGGGCGTTGATATTCTCTCGATACTCAAGGCTTATGGTATGCAGGACGGATTCCCGGATGACGTTGTAAGTAAAACCGCCAATATACCCGATAAACTGACTTTACGTGATTACGAAGGAAGAGAAGACATAAGGGATCTTAAGATGGTCACTATCGACGGGCCTGATTCGAAAGATCTTGATGATGCGGTAAGCCTTACCGAGACTGAGGACGGTTATGAACTTGGCGTTCATATCGCGGATGTGTCCCATTATGTGCGCGAAGGATCTGCGATAGATAAGGAAGCGCTTGAACGTGGTACGAGCTGCTATCCCGCGGATCGCGTGATCCCGATGTTGCCGTTTGAGCTATGCAACGGAATATGTTCGCTCAATGAAAGCGTAGACAGGCTGGCGCTTTCGTGCTTCATGACGATATCCGAAAAAGGTAAGATCACAGATCACAGATTCGCTCTTACCGTTATCAATACTGCCCACAGGATGACTTATGATGATGTTGACAGGATAATAACTGACCATGATGAAGAGCTGATCGCAAAATACGGGGATGTTTCAGACATGCTCATGAAGATGCATGAGCTGGCGATCTTACTCCGCCACAGGAGAAAAAAGCGCGGATCGATTGATTTTGACCTTCCGGAAACGCAGATCACGCTTGACGATAACGGCCGGGCGATAGATGTGGGACCTCACGAGCGGAATAATGCAACGAGACTGATCGAAGATTTCATGCTTGCAGCCAACGAGACTGTTGCCGAGCATTTCTTCTGGGCTGACATCCCATTTGTATTTAGGATCCACGAGAAGCCCGATATGGACAAAATCACAAAGCTTGCGACTTTCATCAGGAATTTCGGGTACGGTATCAAAGTGAAAGATGACGAGATCCACCCGAAGGAACTGCAAAAGCTCCTTGCCGGTATTGAAGATACACCCGAGGAAGCGCTTATATCGCGGCTTACGCTGCGGTCAATGCAACGCGCGAAGTATTCAACGGACTGTCTCGGACATTTCGGGCTGGCGCTTAAATATTACTGCCATTTCACTTCGCCTATCCGCCGCTATCCGGATCTTCAGATACACAGGATCATCAAGGAGTATCTTGCGGGAACACTTGATGAGAATAGGATAGAGCATTACGGAAAAATACTTGGCAGTGTATGTTCGCACTCAAGTACGAAAGAGCGCATGGCGGACGAGGCCGAGCGTGAGGTTGACAAGCTTAAGAAGGCAGAGTACATGCAGGATCACATCGGGGAGGTATTTGAAGGTGTGATAAGCGGTGTCACGAACTGGGGCATATATGTGGAACTTCCGAACACAGTCGAGGGACTCGTGCACATATCGAAGATAGAGGGCGATTATTTTGTGTATGACGAAGACAAGTACGAGCTTTCCGGGCGCGCCACAGGCAGAAAATACGCCCTCGGAACACGCATCCGCGTTGTATGCAACTATGTCGATCTTGCGACGCGAACCGTCGATTTCATCCTTGCAGACGACGTCAGCGCCCTTGATACAGATATATACTGAAGCAAGCTGAAGCAAAAATAAAAAAACAGATTGTTTTCGGCCTCATAATTGGTTATAATCTAATCAACAAGAGAGCCGAACGCTAGATTAGGCCTAGCCGCCGGCAAAATAGTTTACATGAGTAGCATCCTAGTTTGCCAGACAGAGGGTGCTACTTTTTACGTCTAGATATAACAACAAGAGTTGCAACTATCATCCTTTCGGCTCCAATACAATTATAACAACCAGAACATATGTTCGCAAGAGCGAATCCTGGAAATTGTAAGTTTGTGTTAAAATGACTGAGGCATGTTATAATAGACTCGGATATGGACGATAAATTCTATGAGTAAGGAAAATCACGGCATCAAGCTGATCGCCAACAACAAAAAAGCATATCATGATTTTTTTATCGAGGAGAAGTTCGAGGCCGGCATTTCCTTATTCGGTACGGAGATAAAATCACTCCGTCAGGGCAAATGCTCGATCAAAGAGTCGTACGTCGGGATTGAAAGCGGAGAAGCATTCATATACGGCATGCACATACCGCCGTATGAGAAAGGCAATATATTCAACAAAGATCCGATGCGTACACGTAAGCTCCTGCTACACAAACAGGAGACGCGTAAGCTTCTCGGAAAGCTGACCGAGAAGGGTTACACGATCGTTCCTTTGCAGGTATACCTTAAAGGGAGCCTTTGCAAAGTGGAGATAGGCCTTGCCAAGGGTAAGAAGCTTTATGATAAGCGTGAAGCCATTGCGGCAAGAGATCAGAAGAGGGAGGCAGAGAGAGACTACAAGGTAAGTTTGAGGTAGATATACGCCACCTCATGTCAGAGACATCAGGACTCCGTCATTTGCCTCGCAAATGCCACCTCATGTCAGGGCTTGTACCGGTTTCGACGGGGGTCCAGAACTTAAGATAGCCATTCGCGGCCTCATACCGCGTTACCAAATGAGAACTTAAATTTAAACGCAGACAATAAGTACGCGTTCGCAGCCTAAGGGCAGCGTGTCGCCCGCATGTAGCCTACTGCGTGCGGATACGGCATCAAACAGGTAGGGAACTTCACCCGCAAAGCTTTGAGCGGGCGGAAGAACCATGAAGCTACCGGAGTTGTTGGTTTGTCATTTGACTTGCAGCTTCGGGAATCCTTTTCAAATGACTGTGATGGGAGAAATCTTAACGGAAGGGCTTTCGGACGGGGGTTCGACTCCCCCCAGGTCCACTATACCGTGTATTGACGAACACCTGTCCATAAAGGTGTTCAAAACACGAATGTCTAAAATTTAGGGTTTTTTACTTTTCTTTCCATTCCAAGGAGGGAATTGAAATCATTCGATCCCAATCATCTAGATTTATGGTTGACCTGCCTGTCAATAAGATGTATCTTAATGAAAATGTGCTTTATACAACAGATTTCTTCTCGGAGGACGGATAAATGAAAGCTGAAGGAAATATAAGAACGTATACAAGAATGAAAACACTCGATATTGTCTATATTGCCATAGGAGTGGCACTTATAACTATCGGGTCATGGATCAGTATTCCGATGACTGTTCCGTTTACGCTTCAGACTTTCGCCGTCTTTACGACATTGCTTCTTTTGGGGGGATACAGAGGAACAATCGCTGCTCTTGTATATGTTTTGATGGGTGCGATCGGCATTCCCGTGTTCGCGGGCTTTTCAGGCGGGCTGTCAATTGTTTTGGGGAATACCGGAGGCTATATCGTAGGTTTTATATTTATGGGTCTGATCTACGCAGTTTTAACCGGGATTTTCGGAGAGAAGTTATATGTTGAGATAGCTGCTCTTCTGATAGGATTGTTTGTTTGCTATGCATTCGGAACGGCATGGTTTATGTACGTATACATGAAAGACACCGGAGAGGTTGGACTTATGACGGTTTTGTCATGGTGCGTTTTTCCTTTCATAATTCCGGATCTTGTAAAGATGTCATTGGCTTTTGTGATCTCAAGAAGAGTTCGGCCTGTGATAAAAAATCACTTCTAGAAATGTGCCATTTCACCCTGAATGTGATATAATAACTAACGTTAGCCTAAACTGGCTGATATTATTATTTCATAAAGAAGGAGTGATGGTATGAGTTTGGTAAGAACGAACGAAAAGTGTATCGGATGTAATCGCTGTATTAGATCATGCAGCTGTATTGGTGCAAACATTGCTGTTGAAAAAGACAGAGGCAATGTCATCGAGGTAGACCCTGTAAAGTGCATTGCGTGCGGATCATGTATTGACGCGTGCGATCACGGCGCAAGAGAATATGTTGATGATGTCGAAACGTTCTTTGAAGATCTCAAACGCGGACAGAAGATTTCCGTTCTAATCGCCCCAGCTTTTCTCGCGAATTATCCAAAAGACTATGAAAAATACTTGGGAATGCTCAAGAAGCTCGGAGTTAACCGCTTCATTAGTGTATCTTTTGGTGCGGACATAACTACCTGGGGATACATTAAATATATTACCGAGAATAAGTATTACGGCAGCATTTCGCAGCCTTGTCCTGCGGTTGTAGGGTACATTGAGCGTTATCTTCCCGAGCTGCTTCCTAAGCTCATGCCGGTTCAAAGCCCGATGATGTGCACGGCCATCTATGCCAAGAAATATCTGCATGTCAGCGATAAGCTTGCTTTTATAAGTCCGTGTATCGCCAAGAAAAATGAGATCGATGATCCGAACAACAAGGGATATATTTCATATAATCTGACTTTCTCCAAGCTTGTAGCATATCTCAAAGAACATCCGGTAAGCGGTGCACAGCCTTACAAGGATGAGATCGAATACGGACTCGGATCGATCTACCCGATGCCCGGTGGATTGAAAGAAAACGTATACTGGCTCCTCGGAGAGGATGCACTTGTCCGTCAGATGGAAGGCGATCGTCATATGTACGAATACCTTGAGCGCAACAAGGATCGTATCAAAGGCGGTAAGACAAGTTATCTTTTTGTGGATGCGCTTAACTGCACCAACGGATGTCTGTACGGTACCGGAGTGGATAATCGTAAGACCCTTAATGAGGATGTATACGAAAGCATTCAGAAGATCCGTGCGAACAGCAAGAACGATTCCAAGAAATCCGCCTGGGGAAGAAATCTTACTCCGAAGCAGAGGCTTGAGGCACTCAATAAACAGTTCAGTGATCTTAAGCTTGATGATTTTATCAGAAAATATACTGACAGGAGTAAAGAATGCAGCTATCGTATACCGTCTTCGTCAGAGCTTAAAGAGATATTTGAGAAGATGAAGAAGGTAACCGAACAGGATCAGCATATCGATTGCGGATGTTGCGGATATGAGACGTGTAAGCAGATGGCAACGGCTATTTTCAACGGATTCAGCCATCATCATAACTGTGTCCATTACATTAAGGACAGAGCTTATGAAGAAAAGGAAAAGGCATTGGAGCTTGCCGAAGAAATACAGCGCGTCCAGGATGAGATGAATGAGAAGAATTCATCCGTCAGCGGGGGTATTAATGAGAACTTCGGAAAGCTTATGGATTCCATAGAACAGATCAAGAAGGCGAGTGCAGATAACGCCCAGCAGACAGGAGCCATATCGGAGTCCATGACGGAAGTGGATGATTTTGTCCGCAACCTGAAAAATGTTATCACCAATATAGAAGGATACCTTGAAAAGCTTGGTACCAATAACGCCAACGTAATAGCGATATCATCCCAGACAAATCTTCTTGCCCTTAATGCCTCAATAGAGGCTGCGCGTGCCGGTGAAGCCGGAAGGGGATTTGCGGTTGTTGCAAATGAGATCAAGAATCTGGCCGAGAATTCCAAGACTACGGCAGATGACAGTAACAAGAACAACAATGATATCAAGGAGACAATCGAGACACTTATCAAGGAGGCCGACAGGCTTTCGGAGATAGTTGACAGTGTCAACAGCCGTGCGCAGAGCCTTGTATCATCTGCAAAGGAAACCGAGTCGTCCGTTGAAATGATGGAAAACTTAACGGAGAGTGTGGAGCATTCGCTCAAGGAGGTTCTGGAAGCCTGATAGGGCAGAAACCTAGGAACGCTTCCCGGTCTCAACAAAAACGGGATGGTGTTAATAATCTCGGGCTTATGCCGGTTGATCTTAACGATTATTTATTGTAAAAAACATTGACATAAAAATGCTAAA
>Ga0256407_10004621_pt1 | contig 22786 bp, 19 predicted proteins | sample RumenRJG_04DNA_FD_193489 | JGI IMG/M metagenome (GOLD analysis project Ga0256407, IMG submission 193489) | Bovine rumen microbial communities from Lethbridge, Alberta, Canada - RJG_04 | ecosystem: Host-associated > Mammals > Digestive system > Stomach > Rumen | place: Canada: Alberta... | reverse complement strand
TCAAAGGACTTACAGCAGAAAAAGACGGGCTGTACAAAGCGGAAGAGGTGCTTTCTCGCTTCAAAAAAGCGATCGATGCATATGATGGGCTTTCAAAGACCTATGATGCAAAGCAGGCGGCGTGAGCTGGCTTGTATCAGGATAGGATAGAGATCTCAAGTTTTGAAGCAAAACCGGCGCAATCCCAGTAACGGCAAGGGATTGCGCCGGTTTTGCTTCAAAACTTGAGATTTTTAGTCATTTATACAACCTCACAAAAAAATCGTGCATTCTCTACAAAAAAAACTTTAGCGAGGCTTTGATTTGTGATAGAATTTCGTGTAAGCACTTACAATTGCTTTAAAAGGCGCATATGACCGGATTACTTGGAAAAGTTGATCATTCGCGGAAGGATGGGGTCAGACAATGAATTTTGACGAACCCTCTTATTTCACCGGTGCCATTCAGCCGGACTATTTCATTGCGAGCTGTGACAAGGCTTGCGTTGATTTTCTGAAAGACAGGCCGCACAGGTCTCTTCGTGATCTCACGACAAAGGAGAGCGGGGAGCTTTTAAAGGATGCCTTCAAAAGGATCAATTCCGGAGAAGAGTCTGTAGATGCCATTCTTGATGTGGAGTGCACGGATCAAGTCTTTCGTCCTTTTCATTTTCGGTTTCTGCCCTCTGACCAAGAGGATATAATCCTCTTTACGGCAAGCAATATCTATCTTTCCGAGGAGAGATTCTTCCATATGCGGGATTCCTTCAGCGAGGTCATCGAGCTCATTGAAGGCTTGGGTTATTATGTGTTCAAATACGCGAAAGCGACCAGGATATTCACTATCCATCAATACAAGGATCTGAAGCCCGTGGTTCTATTTTCGGGCGAGCTTTCCGATTTTATCAGGGAGCTTTGCGACGGAAAGGTTCCCGAAGAGGATCGGGCAAAGGTCGGCGCCTTTCAGGAGCTTCTTGAAGGGCAGCTTGAGAACTGCGCCGCGCTGTTCCGCACTTCGTTTTTCTCAAAAGAAAACGCGATGCAGCTCATGCAGTTTTCCGGCATTACTCATACCGGAAATGACGGGCTGACCCGTACTGTGGGCTATGTGATGCAGGTTAAGGACAGCTCACGCACGGCAGTATTCCCTCTCCGGGATCCTGACATGGATCCCATGACAGGGCTTCTGAACAAGAACGGGATCAGAAGCCATACCGAGAAGGCGCTTCTGGACATGAAGGACGGGGAGAATGTCTGGCTTACGATCTGTGACATCGATGATTTCAAGAATATCAACGACACCTATGGCCACGCCTTCGGAGACGATGTCATCAAGGCCGTTGCCCGCTGCATAAAGGCTGCTGTAGGGGATCACGGCAAGGTCGGGCGTTTCGGAGGCGACGAATTCTTCTTCTATACCCAAAACCTTGGCGAGATCGAGATGAGGAGCATATTCGCGGAGATCAAGCGGACAATAGAGTGGGAAGTCAGAAAGATAGAGTCCAAGTGCTTCGTCACGATATCCACAGGAACCGTTACCGCCCCCCTGAACGGAAGGACCTATGATGATCTCTTTTCAAAGGCGGACAAGGGCCTGTATATCGCAAAGGGCAAGGGCAAGAACCGCTTCATCATCTACCGGGAGGAGATGCACGGAAACGTGGTCATTCCGAAGGGTGAATCAGAGATCAAGTTTGAAACGGGCTATTCCGGCCGCCTTGCCGCAGTAATGGCCGATATCAGCGACGAATTTCTTGATGATGGAGCCGCTGCCTTGAGTCCTTCCCTTGACAAGATCAAGGAGACGATAAGGCTTGATGCTATAAGGGTCTTCACGGGCAACGAACTTTCGTGCGTTTATTCCTCGGCCTCTGACGGGCTTGATGAGGTCAGCGGAGAGATGACGGAAAGCATCCTTTCGTCCCGCTCCTTCGACAAGAACGGCTTCCTGATGATAAACAAGACCGCGGGGATCAGGGAAACGGATCCCGTTATCTTCGAATGGCTTACAGAAAGGAATGACAATTCCGCGATCTTCTATCTGGAAAAGGACGGGGGTGGCAAAGTCGACTTCCTCATCTCGTATGAATACCTTGTGAAGGAGAACAGCAGGCGCTGGGCAAGCTCCGACCCGAACTTCCTCCTCATGTTCTCCCGTCTCGTTTCAAAGATAATGAGAAAAAATAATATTTTCGGGGAAAAGATCGCTTGAGCGCAAAGAGCTTGAAAGCCGTATTCTTCGATCTTGACGGCACGATCACCGATACGGAAAAGATCTATCAGAAGCACTGGGTGAATACTATCAGGGACTTCGGCTTCCCTGATTTTCCCGACGACGGCGCACTCGAACTTCGATCGATCAATTCAGTAGACGGCAATGCCCTTATGAAAGGGCGTCTCGGTGAGAAATTCGACTATGATATCATCCACGAGCGGATGAAAAAAGCTGTTGTGGATGAGCTCACAAGGGACGGGATCCCTTTAAAGCCCGGTATTTCAGAGGCTGCCTCATTTCTTTCTGAAAATAATATCCCTGCAATAATAGTCACATCCACAAGAAAAGAAGACGCCCTCCTGATATTGGAGAGCGCCGGTATTGATAAATATTTTGACAATGTGATCTCAGCCCATGAGGTGCCACGCGGGAAGCCGCATCCCGATCCTTATCTTTTCGCGCTTGAGACGATTTCTTTAAAGCCTTCTGAGGCAGTTGCGGTTGAAGATTCACCTAACGGCGCCAGATCTGCCCTTGATGCCGGGCTTTCGACCATTATGATCCCGGATCTCACTCCGGCTCCAAAAGAGCTTGAAGAGCGGCTTTTTGCGGTGATACCGTCCCTTTCTGACCTTCCAAAGGCTTTGAAACCTCTTCTATAAAGACTTCTACCTGTGCGGTTGGATTGCCTTTGGCAATCCAACCCACCGCCCACATTCGCAAAAACGCCCGTTTCACGGGCTTAAAGATTTGCTTCGCAAATCATTTTGCTCATTTAGGGGTGGGTCGCTCGTGCATGGCCCCATCTGCCTTGCTGCAAACAGCAGTCAGATGGGGCCATGCACGGCAACTGCACAGGGTTAAAGTTTCTCGGGCTCAGGGTAATCAACCCCGAAGGTTTCCACCGTGACCTTCTTCATGACCTGGTTCTTGTAGGGCCGGTCGTCATCAGCCGTAGTTTCCTCGGCTATTCGGTCCACAACATCCATCCCCTCGATCACCTTTCCAAAGGCAGCATACTCCCCGTCAAGATGGGGAGCTTTTTTATGCATAATGAAAAACTGCGAGCCCGCGGAATCAGGTCTCATGCTGCGTGCCATTGAAAGAACGCCGGCCTCGTGCTTTATGTCATTTTCAAAACCGTTTGATGAAAACTCGCCCTTTATTGAATAGCCGGGGCCGCCTGTACCGTTCCCCTCAGGGTCTCCGCCCTGGATCATGAAGCCCCTGATGACGCGGTGAAATATGAGTCCGTCATAGAATTGCTTGTTTATAAGTGATATGAAATTTCTCACGGACTGCGGTGCCTTGTCGGGAAATAGTTCCGCCTTTATTACTCCGCCGTCCTCCATTTCGATGGTAACTATTGGATTTTGTGCAGCCATATTTTTGCTCCTTTTTATTTCTGATCGATAATCGCGTCGCGAAGGGGCGATGCGATCTTTTCAAGCTCATCATGATCCTGAATCTTTTTCTGATCCGGATCCATAAGAAATACTCCGCCCCATTCAAAGCCATCTTTGTATTTCGGGCAGAGATGCATATGAAGATGGTGCCCCGTATCCCCGTACATGCCGTAATTCAGCTTGTCGGGATGACAGACGCGGTGGATCGCCTCAGCGACGCGGTTTACATCCTCAATGAACGCAATGCGTTCATCTTTCGGGAGCTCCCTCATCTCCGAAACATGGTGCTTTGAAGCCACGATGCAGCGTCCGGGATGGGACTGCTCCTTGAAAAGATAAACATTCGAAGCGGGCAGCTCGCATATGAAATAGCCGAATTTTTCGACCAGCGCGCCCTTTGCGCAATAAGCGCAGTTTTCGTCAAAGCCGTAAGACATGATAAAACTCCTTTTAATCAAACCGCCGCGCTCTTTGAAAGAACGCGGCGGATCCTGATCTCTCTTTCTTTTTATGAGGCGGTCGTTCGTTTTAGTTCGTGATAGTAACCTCTGTCTGCTTGTCGAAGAAGTGAGCCTTCTCCATATCGAGGCAGAACTTGACTGTGTCGCCTGTACGTGCTGTTGTACGGGGATTGACTCTTGCTGTGATCTCTGTGTTGTTGTAATCAAAGTAAAGGAATACTTCAGCACCGAGAAGCTCGTAAACATGGATCTTTGCTTCGATAACGTTCTCGGGATGAGCCTCGATCACCATCTGCTCGTCTGAGATGTTCTCGGGACGGATACCGAATACTACTGTCTTGTTTACATAGCCCTTTTCCTCAAGAGCCTTTGCCTTTGCCGGAGGAACGAGGAGCTTCACGCCGCCGAGATCAGCGAGGACATCATCACCGTTCTTGATGATCTTCGCGTCAAGGAAGTTCATCTCGGGAGATCCGATGAAGCCTGCGACGAAGCGGTTGATAGGATTTGCGTAGAGGTTCTGAGGAGAATCAACCTGCTGAACGATACCGTCCTTCATAACAACGATCCTGGTACCAAGCGTCATAGCCTCTGTCTGATCGTGTGTAACGTAGATCATCGTTGCACCGAGTCTGTCATGAAGCTTTGAGATCTCGATTCTCATCTGAACACGGAGCTTTGCATCGAGGTTTGAAAGGGGCTCGTCCATCAGGAAGACCTTGGGATTACGGACTATAGCACGTCCCATCGCAACTCTCTGTCTCTGACCACCGGAAAGAGCCTTCGGCTTTCTGTCGAGGAGCTTGTCAAGGTCGAGGATCTTTGCGGCCTCGCGGACCTTCTTGTCGATCTCGTCCTTCGGAAGCTTACGAAGCTTAAGTCCGAAAGCCATATTATCATAAACCGTCATATGAGGATAAAGAGCGTAGTTCTGGAAAACCATCGCGATATCGCGGTCCTTCGGCTCTACGTCGTTTACGACCTTGCCGTCTATCGTGAGTGTTCCGGATGAGATGTCCTCAAGACCTGCTATCATACGAAGGGTTGTGGACTTTCCGCAGCCTGAAGGGCCTACGAAGATAATGAACTCCTTGTCCTTTACGTCAAGGTTGAAATTCTTAACAGCTTCAAAGCCGTTGGGATAAACCTTGCACACATTGTCAAGCTTGATTCCTGCCATTGTTTTCTCCTTTACATCTATAGCCTGTTATCTGACTACAACCGTTCGGATGCCGATCCCGTAACCCGCCTGCTTCGCAGTCTCGAACGGTATCCGGCTCCTTTACATTCAAGGGTCAGCCCCCTGCCTTTTGCAACGAGCTTATTCTACAAAAAGAACCGGTAACCTTCCACATTCACGCTGCACAAAAAATAATATTCTTCTTCCGTCATAATGACGGATGTGGTAGTATTACTTCTGTTGTGTGAATTCTACATCATGAAAGGCACGGAAATGGGTATCTACGAGGAACTGAAGGAGCGCGGGCTGATCGCGCAGGTTACTGATGAGGATAATGTCAGACGGCTTGTCAATGAAGGCAAGGCGACTTTTTATATCGGCTTTGATCCCACTGCGGATTCGCTGCATGTGGGGCATTTCATGGCGCTCTGCCTTATGAAGAGGCTGCAGGAGGCCGGCAACAAGCCGATCGCCCTTGTCGGTGGTGGCACCGGCATGATAGGAGACCCTTCGGGCCGAAGCGATATGCGCTCGATGATGACAAACGATATCATCGACCACAACTGCGAATGCTTCAGAAAGCAGATGTCCCGCTTCATCAAATTCGGCGACGGTCCCTCCGACGCTATGATGGTAAACAATGCCGACTGGCTGAGAGACCTCAATTTCATGAACTTCATGCGGGAAGTGGGAGTGCATTTCAATGTGAATAATATGCTCCGCGCACGCGCCTATGAAAACCGCATGGAGCGCGAGGGCGGGCTCACCTTTTTTGAGATGAGCTACATGCTGCTCCAGGCCTATGACTTCTTTAAGCTCTATCAGGATTTCGGCTGCAACCTTGAGTTCGGCGGCGACGACCAGTGGTCGAACATGCTGGCGGGCATCGACCTTATCAGAAAGAAGCTTTCAAAGGATGATGCCTACGCCATGACCATTACCCTTCTTACGAAGGCTGACGGGACAAAGATGGGAAAGACCTCGGGTGGCGCGGTCTGGCTGGATGAAAACAAGACCACGCCCTATGATTTCTACCAGTATTGGCGAAATGTTGATGACGGAGATGTCATCAAATGCATCAAAATGCTTACCTTCCTGCCTCTTGAAGAGATCCGTCCCATGGAAGCGTGGGAGGGTGGACAGCTCAACGAGGCAAAGGACATCCTTGCCTTTGAGCTTACAAAGCTCGTTCACGGCGAGGCGGAGGCGGAAAAAGCCCGAGAGGCTTCAAGGGCGCTCTTTTCAGGCGGCGCTTCTTCTGAAAACATCCCTTCCCTCAAGATAGAGGACAGCGATCTCGGTGAGGACGGGACGATCGGTCTTCTTGACCTTATTGTAAAGGCCGGCTTTGCAAATTCAAAGAACGAGGCGAGACAGTCCGTTACCCAAAACGGCGTGACAGTAAACGGTGAGGTGGTCTCTGACCCCAGAACACGCTATGAAAAAGAGACCTTTTCCGAAGAGTTTATTCTCAGAAAAGGGAAGAAGAAATTTATAAAGGTGGTAATCTGATGGTGATCGCAGGCTGGGAGGGCGATGTCCTCTACTGGTTCCAGAGCATTCACAGCGATATCCTTGACGGGGTGTTCAAGTTCTTCACGCTTCTCGGCGAAAAGGGGCTTTTCTGGATCGCGGTGATACTTCTCTTTCTTCTCTTCTCAAAGGATAAGAGGATAGGGATCACCGGAATTCTTGCTCTGGTACTTGATATTGTGATATGCAATCTTATATTGAAAAATCTCGTGGCAAGGGATCGACCGGCCTGGATAGACACTTCTGTGCCGCTTCTCGTGGAAAGACCGGATGACTTCTCCTTCCCTTCGGGACATACTGCCTTTTCCTTTGCCGCCGCAGCGACCATAGTCCAGTACCGGCGCGGCCTTGGAGCCGGAGCACTTGTCCTTGCATCGCTTGTTGCTGTGTCGCGACTTTATCTTTTCGTCCACTTCCCCACGGACGTGATCGGCGGCTTCCTTGTAGGCATCACCTGCGCCCTTCTGTGCGGGATCATCGTGAAGCGCCTCTTTGAACACAAGGGCTGGAGCACCACTGACGGCTGGCACAGCTTCAAGCCTATAAGGGAAGAGGATACTTGAACGTTCATCATCGGAGGTCAAAATAATGGAAGTAGTAAAGGCCCTTCTCCTTCTTGTAGTGGGCTTCATACTCCTTGTAAAGGGAGCGGATTTCTTCGTTGAGGGCGCAGCCTCTCTTGCGAAAAAACTGAGAGTCCCCGCACTCATCATAGGAATGACCGTGGTTGCCATGGGAACAAGCCTTCCGGAGCTTGCGGTGTCTGTGACGGCTTCGTTCAACAACAGCAATTCCCTTGCGATCTCAAATGTCGTTGGCTCAAACATCTTCAATCTCATGGTGGTGCTTGGGGCCTCCGCGCTCTTTACACCCATACTGGTCGCGAAGGATACCTTAAAGAGAGATTTCCCCTTTTCCATAATATGCGCACTGCTGCTTCTGGTTCTCGGTCTTTTCGGCTGGAATTTCGCAAACGGCGCGCTTTCCTGGGAGCTTGACAGGGTTGACGGCATTATTCTCCTTGCACTCTTTACCCTTTTCCTTGTGCTGATGGTGAGAAGCGCTCTGAAAGCCAGACGAAAACCGGAAAAGACGCAGGAGGAAAAAGAGACTGAGGAAAAAGAAGAGAATGATATCAAGGTCCGCCCGATCTGGCTCTGCCTCATCTTTGTTGCCGGCGGCATCGTAGCAATCAAGTTCGGCGGAGACTGGGTAGTTGAGGGCGCGGTCAGGATCGCTCGTATGGCAGGCCTTTCGGAAACATTGATCGGGCTTACGATAGTGGCTTTTGGAACCAGCCTTCCGGAGCTTGTGACCTCCATAGTCGCTGCCAGGAAGAACGAGCTTGATATGGCTGTCGGAAATGTGGTCGGCTCGAACATTTTCAACATCCTTCTCATCCTTGGCGCCGCAGCGGTGATCTCGCCAATCGGCTTCATCATGGAAAATATCATAGATATTGTGGTCCTAGTTCTGTTCTCGCTCCTTGTCTACCTCTTCTGCGGGAAGGACAAGAAGCTGTCGCGGAAAGAGGGCATAATGATGCTGATCTGCTACGGTGCGTACACGGCTTATATCATTGTTCGGGACCTTCACATACTTCCTGCGTGAGGAAATGCCGTTTTTGTGTACAAGGAAGCATTTTTGTAGTATAATAGCCACTTGTATCCGGCGGTTGTCCGGAGTGGCGGGTTTTTATGAAGGAGGTTTTTGAAATGGCTGATAATATGGCAGACAAGCTCGATAAGCTCGGTGAGGCATTAAAGAACGGCGGAAAGGCCGTAGGAGATAAGATCAGCGGTGTTCTCGATATCGCAAAGCTGAACCTTGAGGTCAGGAAAAACGAAACTCTTCTTGAGCAGAAGTTCATAGAGCTTGGAAAGAAATATTATGATGAGCACAAGGATGAGACTCCCGAGGAATTTACGGTGATCGACGCCGCAAAGAGGCAGATCGCTTCATTAAAGCACCAGATATCAGAGCTCAAGGGCGAGAAGGTCTGCAAGAAGTGCGGCACAATAAATTCCACGGACTCTGATTTCTGCAAAAAATGCGGAGAATCTTTCGACTCCGAGGATTGATCAAAAAAAGAAGTATGGCTACGTAACCCGGGAACCGCAGGCGCTACGGTTTCCGGGATTTTGTTTCGTAAAGGAAAGTGATGGGTATGGCAGGAGACAAGGGAAAATATTATATTACAACGGCAATAGCCTACGCTTCGGGGAAGCCCCATATAGGAAACACCTACGAGATCATAATGGCTGACTCGATAGCCCGCTTCAAAAGGCAGCAGGGCTATGATGTCTTTTTTCAGACCGGAACGGATGAGCACGGTCAGAAAAATGAGAGCCGTGCGGCTGAGAAGGGCATCACTCCCAAGGAATTTGTGGACGGTACCGCAGCAGAGATCAAAAGGATATGGGATCTCATGAACATCTCCTATGACAAGTTCATCAGGACTACGGATGATTATCATGAAAAGACGGTCCAGAAGATATTCAAATACATGTATGACAAGGGCGACATCTACAAGGGGAAGTACGACGGACTTTACTGCAAGGAGTGTGAAGCCTTCTACACCGAGTCGCAGCTCAAGGACGGGCGCTGCCCTGTCTGCGGCGGGGAGGTCCATCCCGAGGTCGAGGAAGCTTATTTCTTTAAGATGAGCAAGTACGCCGACCGCCTGATACAGTATATAAACGACCATCCGGAGTTTATTCAGCCCGTTTCGAGAAAGAACGAGATGATGAACAATTTCCTCCTGCCCGGGCTTCAGGATCTCTGTGTTTCAAGGTCCTCCGTGAAATGGGGGATACCTGTTGATTTTGACGCAAACCAGACCGTATATGTCTGGCTTGATGCCCTTTCAAACTATATCACAGGGCTTGGCTATGATGTTGACGGAAACCACGGCGAACTCTACAAAAAGTACTGGCCGGCCGACCTCCACCTTATCGGAAAGGACATAGTCCGCTTCCATACCATATACTGGCCTATATTCCTGATGTCTCTTGATATCCCTCTTCCTAAGCAGGTCTTCGGCCATCCCTGGCTCCTTCAGGGCGGAGAGAAGATGTCAAAATCAAAAGGTAATGTGATCTATGCCGACGATCTTGCCGATCTTTTCGGGGTAGACGCAGCGCGTTACTTTGTTCTCCATGAGATGCCCTTTGAAAACGACGGGATCATCACCTGGAAGCTCCTTATCGAAAGGATCAATTCCGACCTTGCGAACATCCTCGGAAACCTTGTAAAGAGGACTGTTTCAATGACCAACAAATATTTTGACGGGATCGCTGAGAACAGGGAAAAGGAAGCTTATGAAAACGCTTCTCCTGAAGAACTTGAAAAATGGAAGGCGGCAGATTCCGACTTGAAGGCGATCGCCTGCGGCGCAAAGGAAAAGGTCGAGCGTGACATGGAGGCGCTTCGTGTTGCCGATTCGCTTACGGACATATTTGAGATATTCCGCCGCTGCAACAGATATATAGACGAGACGGAGCCCTGGGTGCTCGCAAAAGATGAGAGCAAGGCTGCAAGGCTTTCTACGGTGCTTTATAACCTTATCGAGGCGGCTTCAAAGGGCGCGATCCTTCTTTCTCCCTTCATGCCCGATACGGCTGATGCGATATTGAAGGAGTTTGGAAGCCCGAAATTGAACTATGACGATCTTTCAACCTTCGGAAATTTCTCTTCGGGGACACGCGTAAATGAAAATCCCGCCACATTATTTATGAGGCTTGACGAGAACGAGGTCATGAAGAAGGTCGCCGCTATTGAAGAGGCGCAGAGGGCTGCAGCCGCAAAGGATGAGTAAAAATAATGCTTATCTTTGAGACCCACGCCCATTACGACGACAGCTCCTTTGACAGTGACCGGAAAGAGATAATAGCCTCTCTTTCAGCCCATGGAATAAGCCCCGTGATCAATGTGGCCTCCACCATGGAGTCAAACGAGAAATGCCTTGAGTTTTCCCATAAATATCCGGATTTTTATGCTGCCCTCGGCGTGCATCCGTCGGAGCTTTCCGGGATATCTGAGAGCTTTTTTGATGAGCTGAAGACAAAACTCGATGATGAGAAGGTTGCTGCGATCGGCGAGATAGGGCTTGATTATCATTATCTTTCAGAAGAGGAGGACAGGGAGAAAGCAAAGGAGACGCAGAAATACTGGTTTTCCTACCAGCTTTCGATCGCGGGGGAATATGATCTTCCTGTGATCTTTCACCTTCGGGACAGCGCCGAGGACTCGATGGAGATATTGAAAAAGGCAGCCGCTGATGGGATACGGGGCGTCCTTCATTGCTACAGCTATTCGCCGGAGCAGGCGATGGAATATGAGAAGATGGGCTATTATTTTGGAATAGGCGGAGTGGTGACCTTCAAGAATTCAAAAAAGCTGAAGGAGACCGTTGAAAAGGTGAGCTTGTCCCGCATATTGCTTGAAACGGACAGCCCTTATCTTTCGCCGGAGCCCTTTCGGGGAAGGCGAAATGACTCCACGAATCTTCCCTATATAGTAAAAGAGATAGCAAGACTAAGGCATATCACGGAAGATGAAGTGATAGAGCGGACGCGGGAAAATGCGGGGACCCTTTTTTCAAGGGTGAAGGTAGATTGAAGAGTCTTACTCCAAAGAAAAAATTCGGGCAGAATTTCCTTTCGGATGAAACTGTACTTTCAAGAATAGCGGACTGCGCCGATATTACAAAGGATGATGATATCCTTGAGATAGGCCCCGGCACGGGAAACCTCACAAAGATACTCGCATCGCGTGCAAGGTCCGTCACAGCGGTAGAGATAGACAGGGATCTGATCCCCTTTGTGACAGTGGCCGCTGAGCCCTTTCAAAATACGCGCGTCATAAATGCGGATATCATGAAGGCGGATATTGAGTCACTGCTTCCTGAGAATACCGGTTCACTGAAGGTAGTTGCGAATATTCCCTATTACATCACGACACCTCTGGTCACAAAGCTCCTTTCCTGCGGTATTTCCTTTGAAAGCCTTGTGCTGCTTGTTCAAAAGGAGGTTGCGGTTCGTATGGCAGCGCCTCCGGGCTCAAAGGACTGCGGAGCGATCTCATATTTTGTCTCGTGGAAAGCACATCCTATGATAATGCTCGAAGTTCCGCCCGAGGCCTTCTATCCGGTGCCGAAGGTGGAGAGCGCATTGATAAGGCTTGATATCCGAAAGGCCCCACTCTTCGATGTATCCGATGAGGAGTTGATGTTCTCGCTTATCAGGGCGGGTTTTGAGCTTCGGAGAAAGACTTTTGTGAACGCAATAGCCTCTGACAGTGCGCTGGCCGCACGCTTTTCAAAGGAAATTATATCGGAGGCGCTTTTGGAACTTTCAATAGACAGGAATATCCGCGCCGAAAGGCTTACTCTTTCAGATTTTGGCGCGCTTGCAGATCTTCTTGCTGGAAAAGAGAAAAAATGAATCTGGAAAAATACGGCGATAATATAACAACCCTGATCGATGCGGTCACAGGCGGGCTTGGAAATGACGAGAAGACCTTCCTGTCTCAGTGCGATACCCTTGAGAGCGTAGGACTTTTGCAGGAGGATGACGCACTGGTCGGCTTCGCGAGGTTCAAGCGTGGAGAGCGCTATTATATTTCAAACGAGATGGTGGATTTCTACACCGAGATGGTTGGCTGTCTCGAGCCCTTTGAGAAGGCGGGAGAGTGGGAATATCTCGCCAGGGCCAACAATCTTCTTGGAATAGTCTCCATGAACCGGGGTAATGCGCCATTTGCGATGGATTATTATTCAAAGGCGCTCTCCTACTGCAGGCAGCATGCTCTGAAGTCGCTTGAGATAATGATGAACCTCAACATCGGTTCTCTCTTTCTTCTGGTGGATGAATTTGACGAGGCGATAGGGCGTTTCCAGAATTCCTATGATATGACGGAGGAAGTGAATCTCAACCCGGATGAATATTATTCATATCTTTCGGCGGCATTGCTCGGGCTCTCAAAGGCACTGCTGCGGCGCGGCGATATGCATGCGGCCCGGGATATGTTTGAAAGGCTTGAGGCTGCGTGCGCTGGGAGGCTTGAGATTCATGACGAGCTCGCGGTGAACTGCTTCGGAGCCATACTTTACAACAGCCTCGGGGATCGGGATCAGCGTGACAGATTTATCTCCCTTGTGGGCACCACGGATATGAATGAGCTCCCGGTAATGGATGTTTTTGATGATCTTTATGATTATCTTTCAATGCTTTCGGAGACGGGGCAGAACGCCGAATTCGATCGCATCGTGAAAGAACTGGACACAATGGTGGTAAAGACCAACGTCAGGAATCTTGAACGCCGGCTCGTTCAGCTTCAGCTTCAGAATGCCAGAGCCAGGGGCAAGGGGGATGAGTATTCAGCGCTTTCCGAAAGGTTTTTTGAACTTTATGAGACGACTGAGCGTGAAAACCGCCTGATGGTAAGGAATATGCTGCGTCTCAGAGGCTCCTTCAATGACCTTGCCAGGATCAACCGCGAGGTGGAGGAGGAGAACCGCCAGCTCCAGAAGAAGTCGGTGACCGACCCGCTGACTCAGATGGAGAACAGGGCCGCATTAAACGGCTATGCGGGGCTTTCCTTTGATAGGGCACGCAGAGCGGATATCGGCTGGGCAATAGAGATCCTCGATATAGATTATTTCAAGGAGTACAATGACAATTACGGCCATCAGGCAGGCGATGAGTGCATTACCTTTGTAGCGGGTCAGATCAAGGAGCTTTCAAAGAATCCCGGCGTATTTACGGCACGCTACGGCGGCGACGAATTCGTTGTGATCTATGAGGGATATTCAGACACTGAGGTCTTTGAGATGGCAAAGAAACTGAAAGAAAGGATATTGAAGCGGGCCGTGGAGCACAAGTTCACGAAGAGCTATATGAAGATAGTCACTGTATCTCAGGGAATATTCTGGGGAAAGCCCACAGAAGGCACTACCGCATGGAATTTCCTTCATGCTGCGGATGCGCTTCTCTATCGGGCAAAGAACAAGTCAAGAAACTCCATCATGCTCGGGCATGTCCTCGGGGATGATGATGAGCAGGCCTGGGTGGGCTGAAACATGATTTTCAGACCGCAGGCGCTCCGAAATAATCCGCCTCCGCCCCAAATTCAGCTCTGATCTTTTCCGTAAAACCGTCCTCTATCATAGAGATCATTATAGGCACGATCTCCGGGTCGAACTGTGTCATGGCATTGTCCCGAAGCTCTTCCAATATCTTTTCATTGTCATATGACTTCCTGTAGCTTCTGTGGGAGCTCATGGCGTCATAGGAATCCGCCACACATATTATCCTCGCGTTCAGCGGGATCTCCTCGCCCTTGAGTCCTGAAGGGTAGCCCTTTCCGTCATATCTTTCATGATGATAATGCGCGCCGTCCTTGATCTCGGGGATCGTGGTGAAATTCGAAAGGATCTCGCTTCCTATGGTGGTATGGGTCTTGATGATCGCGTACTCTTCGTTTGTGAGCTTTCCGGGCTTTGTAAGTATGGCGTCAGGAATACCGATCTTTCCGGCGTCATGGAGAAGCGCTTCATAATAGAGATCCTGAACCTTATCTTCAGAGAAGCCCATGCGCTTTGCAATCTCCATTGAGTACTGAGCTACACGCACTGAGTGCCCCTTTGTGTAGGGGTCTTTTGCATCTATAAAGTTCGTGAAGGTCATGATGGACTGGCTGATGATCAGAAGGTCACGCTCTCTCTGCTTCTGAAGCCGGCTGACCCGGGCGAAGCTTACGATATAAGAGAAAAACGCGACTATCCAGACGAGACCCAGGACGATCAGGATGTAGAAGACAGGAAGATCAAGAACCTTTATCGGGAGCCTTCCTTTGATGGTATAACCAACAAGCTCGAGATCCTTCTGTGAATAGATCACGGCGCCGAAGGTGGCGGGCTCCAGATGTTTCATGAAATCGGCATTCTTGTCCGGCGTGAAATGGATGGTGTTTCCGTTGACCTCATAGGTGCCGTTCCAGAAGCTGTCTATCAGGAGGTTCTCGTTGAAGGTCATATCAAGGGTCCAGCCTTCAAGCATTCCGGTGCCTTCATTTATCATTGTAAAATCGTATTCCGCGCCGACGGGTGCAGCGGTATGATTCGTGAAATCAAGCCAGCGCTTTTCTTCGGGAACGGACATGGTAACATAAGGAACCCCCGAGCCCTCGCCCGGAGGAGTGGCGGTCTTTTTTGAGTCCCATGAAAAGGTCCGATCGGCCATCGAAACGCTGGCTACATAAAGGAACAGCGCGATAAAGGCTGCTATCAGGCCGATGGCCGTCAGCAAGAATACCGGAAATGTTTTTCCTTTAAAGAGCTTCAAGTTGCGCTTCCTCCATTAAATTAAAGAAAAGAGTCAAAATAAAAAGTACCACATAATCATCAGTAAAAAAAGGTTTTTTTCCATAATCGTAAATGCTATAATGCAAAAGACTAGGTCTTTTTGGTTTTTTTGATTTTGAGGCGGTAGGAAAGTTGTCTGACAAGATAAAGTCTTTTATGTCTCAAAAATTGAAGAGCGCTATCGGCATTGTAATCATCCTTGTACTTGGTTTAGCTATTCTGATCGCGGTGAATGCGGCGACCGGGCTTAACTTCACTACAGTAGGGAGACTCCAGGAATACTCCGACGGATGGATAGATCAAAACGGCAGAGGTGTGAACCTTTCGGCGTTCTACAATATCAAGAGCAGCAGCGCTGACGGGACGATAGTGGCTTACAATGTGCTTCCGGAGATCAATACCGGCGACTGCCTCAATATGAACGGCCGCTTTATCAATTTTTCCGTGAAGATAGACGGCAAAGAGGTATACAACTTTGAATCAAAGAACCGGTTTTCCGGTTCCGTCTTTGATACATATTATCATCACATCCCCTTAAGCCCCGATATGTCGGGAAAGGAAATAAGGCTCCTTGCCAGAAACACAGGCGGGACCAGCCGTATGAACTTTTCCGGTCTTATGATCGGGCCCTCTCATCTTCATATTCAGTACATCATGACGAAGAGCGGGATTGCTTTTCTTCTGGCCATATTCCTGATAATGGTCGGGATCATAGGGCTTATCAACGAGATTTCCCAGAAATATCTGAAATACCGCTATTCTAGGAATTCACTCTTTCTTTCGGGCATCGCAGGCGGCTACTGGCTGATGATAGAATCAAATATACCGATCCTCATGCTCCCTGATTCCACGGAGCTTCTTCTGGTGACGAAATATCTGGCTTTGCTGATCTTCCCGCTTCCGGCCTTCTGTCTCGTCGCCTCCATCCTGCCGCACAAGACGAAGTCCTGGACGATAACCCTTGCCGTCATGGATGTCATAAGCGTCGTCGGAACTCTTGCGCTTACCACCGGCGGAACCCTCGAATGGAACGAGTGCCTGTTCTTCTTCTATATCATGGCGCTCTATGTGATCATTGTCGGCATCGAACTGTTTATAGCGTCGCTGCGGGATGCAGCCACGGAGCATATAAAGGCGGATATCGACTGGTGGATGTTCGCGGGTGTGGTGGTTGTTACGGCGACTGTTGTCTTTGACGCCTTCTTCTTCATCAGTGACAACGGCTCCACAAAGGACGCTCCCACAACGCTCTTTGGCGCGATCATAGCACTTATCTTCTCGATCATAGATTCAGAGCTTGAGGCGAGAAAGCATCTCGCGGATACGGGTTATCTGATGAACGAGCGTGACAAGGCCTATACGGATCAGCTGACCGGAATACTGAACAGAACCGCATATGAGCGTGATTCTGACATACTTCGCGACAATTTCAGCAAGGATACTCTGAGCGGGAATGCTTATCTCGATTCCCACTTCGACCTTCTCATTGCTTACTTTGATATCAACAATTTCAAGCATGTAAATGATACCCTGGGTCATGATGTTGGCGACAAGGTCATCCAGGCTGCCGCAACGCTCATACACAAGGCGTTCAGCAAGTACGGAAATGTTTACAGGGTCGGCGGTGATGAATTCTGCGCCACTATGACGGGCGACGATCTTGACAGGTGCTATGGAAAGGCACTCCATGATCTTCGTATGGAGGAAGAGGACTGGAACAGGGATACGAAGCTGAATATTACACTGAGCATTGCTTCAGGCGCTGCAAAGCTTTCCGATACCGAGTCGGGGACGATCCACGAGGTGCTGAAGAATGCCGACAATGATATGTACATCCACAAGGCGGAGATGAAGAAGAATGATCCGAACCAGATCAGAGGAGCCTAAGACTGATTTCCCCTTATGCTCTTAAAGAAACCGGAAAGAAGGGTGCTGCACTCATCTTCCATGACGGAATATGTCACGGAGCACTGATGATTGAACCCCTTTTCGTTCAAAAGATTTATTACAGATCCGGCACAGCCGGATTTTTTGTTTCTGGAGGCTATGACAACGCGGGGGATACGCGCCTGAACTATTGCTCCGGCGCACATAGGGCAGGGCTCAAGGGTAATATACATGGTGCAGTCCTCAAGCCGCCAGTCGTTTTGATTTTTACACGCCTTTTTGATCGCGATGATCTCCGCATGGGAGAGTACCGAGTGATCGTTGTTCCTTTTGTTGTAGCCCCGGGCAATTATTTTATTATCTTTCACGATAATGCAGCCAATGGGAACCTCGCTGATCAAAAGAGCCTTTTTTGCCTGTTTCATGGCTTCCTTCATGAAGAAAAGGTCGGTTTTTTCCTGTTCTTCCATTTCTTTTTGCTCGCGGGAGAGGCGAAGAGTCTTTCGTTTTTCAGCGCGAAGAGCTGCTTTTGTCATGGATAAGGTCCTTCTATCATTTCACAATTTGGACACAATTTGATTGATTTTTCTTCACAATGAGGTGATAAATTATCATTGTCGAACCGGAGAGTACCACCGATCCTCCCTCCTCCCTTTAACCATCGGTTCTCCGGTATCGAAAAAGAGCATTCATATGTTTCTTCACAAGGACAGTCTTCGGAGAGATCCGAAGGCTGTTCCTTTTTGTGATTTAGGAGCTACAGATTCTTAGAGTCAGATCAGTTTTGTCAGAAGCACGTGGTCATACCAGACATCATCGAGGCAGAGCTTGTCATGCAGATAGCCCTCCTTTATGAAGCCAAGCCCTTGAAGGAGCTTCAGAGACGCTTCATTGTCCGGCATCACATAAGCTTCCACTCTGTGAAGATGGTGGACTTCCTTTACATATCGCAGCATAAAGCGAATGGCTTCGCTCATATAGCCGCATCGCCTGAAGCGGGCATCCATCTTGTAACCGATCTCTGTTGAGGAATAGAAGGCGTGCTTGATATCGCGACAGCTCACAGTGCCGATGATCTCCATAGGATTGTCTTTGAGAAAGAGGAAGAAGCGCACCTCCTTCATTTCTGCAAATTCCTTTTCTTCAAATTCCAGGCATTGCTCGTGGAAGGAGATGGTCCTTGTCTCGATCATCGGGAGAGGCTCATATTTTGCGAACTCCTCAAGATTCCTGTCGTAGAAGGACAATACGAGGGGCGCGTCCTTTTTCGAGCAAATTCGAAGCATCAGGCGGTCAGTATAAAACACTCTCTCGCTCAGGGAGATGGCTGAGGTTTTTTTTGATTTTTTAAGGTCCTTAAGTGATCTCATTATTATTTATAATCCTCGAAGTGAGACTTCCGTTTCCGGAAGATACGACTTCATTATCTTTTCATATTCATGCATTTTTTCCGGAGAAGGGGATGAAAATGCACAGCCCTCCGGTACTCCCGGACTTTCCAAAAAGCCTTGAATGAAATACCTTTTCGCACCTTTGATCATAGAGGCGATCTTTGGAAGATCTTCGTCTTTAAAAAGCTCTGAAACTATTGTGGTACGAAATTCATAATCGATGCTGCAGTTAAGGAGGATGGAGACAGACTCCATCACCTTTTCTGTAAGCGAAGCTGCCGCGCTGCCCGAAAGCCCGCAGGCAGCAGAATAATTATCCTGCGACTGCTTTATATCCATCGCAACATAATCAAGGAGCTTCACGCCGAGAAGCTCCTTTAATAATGCGGGATTTGTCCCGTTTGTGTCAAGTTTTATCAAAAGACCAAGAGCCCTTACCTTTTCGATGAAAGGGATAAGGTCCTTCTGAAGAGTCGGCTCGCCGCCTGTGATAACAAGGCCCTCGAGCATGCCGCGGCGCTTTTTGAGGTGGGAAAGAACCTCCTCCTCTGAGAAGGCATTGGTTTTTTCGGGATCCGGATCAAAGGCAAGCCCGGAATTCTGGCAATAGGGGCAGCGAAGATTGCAGCCCCCTGTGAATATGATAGACGCAAGCTTTCCCGGATAGTCTAAGAGCGTGGTTTTCTGAAATCCAAGTATCAGCATACTGTATATGATAACACAAAACTAAACCTTATGGACTAAATGCCGATAAAAAATATGTAGGCTTAGGGATAAAGCCTTATCTTCGAAACGGATTTCGAGTGAAGCATTGAAAAGGACGGTATTTTATGCATCTTAACGAGATCCGCTATGAGCAGCTGAAGAATGACGCGATGGCGTCAGGCGCTTTCAAAAGGGCATCTGAAAGAGGCGAAAACATCACGCTTGATACATCAAATGACGCGACATTTCAGCTTTCACAGTCCCTGCAGGGAAAGGGACTTCTTTCCTCGCGGGATTCTTTTTATGGGAAAAAGGACCTTCTTTCCGAGGCGATCGATGATGCAAATAATGCTGCCGTTGCGAGCGAAAGCGACATCTCGATGAAAAATCAAATGATGGCAAAGGCAGCGAAGGACCTCAACGAGGAGGCTTTTTCCGAGGGTAAGAAGGAGGGCTTTGACCTTTCAGCAGAGGACCCTTATGAACTCGTAACCGTTGCCGACAAGATCAAGATCAATCTCGCAAAGGGCGGAGCCGATGTTTCAAAGATGGGTGACATCTCGGAGGCGGCGATCGAGGACCATCCCGAGGTCAAGGCAGCCCTTTCAAAATATTCAGAGATAATGGACAAGGGCGGCATCACAAAGGAGAGCGCCCTTTTCATGGTAAAGAACTCTCTTTCGCCCACGATAGACAATGTCTATCGCGCTTCCTTCGGAGCGGCTGAAAATGCGGCCTCATCAGACAGCATGAAGGCGGCCGATGACCTTGAGGCTTCAGGACAGCTTTCCCCGGTCTTTGAAAAAGCATATCTTTCGCCGGATGATCTCGGAAAAGACGTGATATCCGACTTCATAGAAAACGACATTCCCGTAACGCCCGAAAATATGAATGCCTATACTATCCTTACCAAAGGGATAATGAAGGAAAACGGGGATGAGATACTTGCTGCCGTAACAGATGCGATAGAGGAAGGAAAGGCGCCCGGAGAAGCCTATGTGATAAGCGGGCTTTCTCTGAATGATGCCGCCGCCGACGCAGCGCGTGCAGTAAATGAAGCGGTGCCCGAGAATGCCGAAAACGTGGTGCGCCGCGGCAGAACGCTTTCCATACTTACACTTTCCGCAGAGTTCTCATACAGGGAGGACTCCGATTCGCAGTCACTTTCCTTCAGGATGGAGATGAGGGCAAGGGCATTATTTTCGACAGGAAATCCTGCAGCGCTTGAAAGCCTGAAGTCAGAGCGCTCTTCCTTAACTGATGAAGCTGCTTTGTCCTTTGATATCGACTCGGCGAAAAAGACTCTTGCCGAGGCAAGCCTTCTCATGACCAGCGTTTCCGCCCGCTCGATAATGAGGCACGGCCTTGATATAGATACAGCCCCGCTTTCCGACGTCCTTGAGCTCCTCAAGGCAGAGAGCGAAAGCCCCGTAAATTCCGAGAACTTTGAGAAGACAAACGCTGCGGTTTCAGAAATAAAGGGCACTCCGATAGAGTTCCTGGGTACCTACAAGAGTTTTTCGATGATGTCACAGTCCCTTTCCACGGTGAGGGACGATTCCGTGAGCTTCAAGCTTTCTTATGAAAGAGCGCAGGAAACCTACGAGACCATTGGGACGCAGGTTCGCCGAGACCTTGGCGACAGCATCAAAAAAGCCTTTTCAAATGTCTCTGACATCCTTTCTTCGCTTGATATGGAGGATAATGAGGACAATCAGTCCGCAGTGCGTGTGCTCGGTTATAATTCGATAGAAATAAACAAAGACAATATAATGTCTGCAAAGGCCTCCCTGCTTGAGGTTCGCCAAACCCTAAACCTCCTTCGCCCGGGAACCGTGGCTTCGATGATACGAAACGGTCAAAATCCTCTTGAAATGAGCCTTTCAGAGCTCAAGGAAACTGCAAAGAGGATAAATGATGAAAACAACACTCCCGAGGAAGGCTTCGGGAAATTCCTCTACAAGGCCGAGAGGACGGGAGAGCTTTCCGACGACGAGCTTTCCGCCTACAAAGGCATAGCCCGCCTCATCTATTCTGTTGAAAAGACCGACGGTGCCGTGATAGGGCAGCTCATGCTCGAGGGCGCGGATATCAATCTAAAGAATATGCTGACAGGCCTTCGCTCAAGGCGTCACCGGGGTATGGATTATACCGTGGATGATGATTTCGGCGGAGTTAATGCAAAGGACTTAGGCTCTCTTTCGATCTCACAGCAGATAGAGAAGGCTTTCCAGGCGGGAAAGATGGTTGAGAGCGCGGATTATCTAAATCCTGCGACATTCCACGCGGCAGCGTCGGATACCGATTATCTTTCATATACACCGGAGGAATTTGCAGACCGGCTTCAGAGAGAGGACGGGAGGCTGTCTTCCGAAGAAAGCTACGCTGCTGAGGAAGAGCGTCTTGGAAAAGAATATGACAAAGAAGGTCTTGAAGAGATAAAGAAGGCTGTTTCCTCGGAGAAAGAGGTATATAAGGCCCTTGAACGCCTTGATATCCCGGAATCTCCGGTCTTCCTTTCAGCGATGCAGGGGCTCATGAGCGACAGGAACCGGATGTACCGCACTCTTTTTGGGAAGAGACCGTCGCAGGAAAGGAATGTATTTAGCGAAACGAATGAAAAGGCAGAAAATAAGGGGCTTTCCGATGTGATGGAGGACCTGATGAGGGCCTTCGGCGAGGCTGTCAAGACTCCGAAGGAGATGGCGGAGGCACAGAGGAAGCTTGCCGACACGGCAGAGCATGCCATGGACGATATGCTTATCGAGCAGGAGGTTTCATCAGTCGATGTCCGCGGAATGAAGCAGATATCAAAGCAGCTTGAGATACTTTCAGATATGGCACAAAAACGCGAGACCTACGAAATGCCGATCCTTGTTGCGGATGAGAACGGCACAATGATGCTGAAGATCGTGCGCGGCGAAGAGGAAAAGGGTGCAGTCGACCTTTCGATGGTCTTTGACAATATGGGCTCGATCACCGCGACGTTGAAATATCAGGACGGACATATAAAGGGCACATTTGAAAGCGACTCAGCGAAGACCGACGCGATACTTAAGAGCGCCGAGGAAGCCCTTAATGAAGCGATAGCAAGGGAGTCGGGTGCAGAGTGCGAGCTTTCCGTCTCACTGAAGACGAAGGTCAATACCAATGCCATATTCACGGACTCTCCCTCGGCGGGAGAGGAAGCGGACTTTGGCTTTTCGCAGACACCATCACTCTCTGACGATGAGGGGATTTCCACCCGACGCCTTTACGGTATGGCAAGGGCGATAATCTCAGTGCTTTCAAGAGCAAGGTACTAAGGTTTGGCTGTCACTTGGCCGATATATTATCTGTAACGGCAAGGATGCCGGGTCATATTATCTTTCAAAATAATTCCAAGACGCATGGACGCGTAACAGGCTTAAAAAAAAGGCAAAATAATATCAGTTTGCTTTGGGGGTACGCGCCATGAAGATCAATCACAATATTTCCGCAGTCGTTTCAAACAAGCACCTTCTTCGGACCGAGGACAATCTCAAGGCCTCTATGGAGAGGCTTTCAAGCGGCCTCAAGGTCAATCACGCAAAGGACAATCCTTCCGGCTTTGCGATCTCAAACAAGATGCAGTCACAGATCAACGGGCTTGACCGCGCATCCCAGAACTCCCTTGACGGTACCTC
>Ga0256407_10004618_pt1 | contig 22790 bp, 19 predicted proteins | sample RumenRJG_04DNA_FD_193489 | JGI IMG/M metagenome (GOLD analysis project Ga0256407, IMG submission 193489) | Bovine rumen microbial communities from Lethbridge, Alberta, Canada - RJG_04 | ecosystem: Host-associated > Mammals > Digestive system > Stomach > Rumen | place: Canada: Alberta... | reverse complement strand
TTATAGGTCAACCCGCAAGGACTATCAATAGAAAAGAGGTTTAGTTGTCATTCGACTTCTAAACCTCTCACTTTTAGTAGCGGGAGCCGGGATTGAACCGGCGACCTCATGATTATGAATCTTATCCATATACATTTCATGAAATTGCATGAAATCGTAAATATCTGAAAATTAACGCTTTAAAAATTTGGCCATTTGCAGGAAATTGCGTAATTTTGCACCAGTTTTCGGTCGCGAATTTCACCTGAATTTCACCGAATTGATGTCAAAACACCTTTAAATAGGAGGTTTTTATATGAAAAGAAAGAACGCGAATTTCACCGATGAGGCAAAAACCGAGGCAAGGAAGTACTCCAGCCGTGGTTCATCGAGCCTTGCCAAGTTTACATCCTCTAATGGCAGTGCATACGGAACACTGGCACTCGATACCAGACGAGCTACCGATGACGACACACAAGCACTGCCTGTAGCTGTCAGAGTTGCCTATAACGGCAAGTCCATCTATCTGCGTATTGGAAAGAAGTATACCAAGGATGAGTGGATGGATCTTTGCGAATGCGAAAGACAGGCAAGAAACAAAAAAGCTGGTGAACGAAAGGAGCTAAAGACTCTGATGCAACGGGTTGAGAAGATGATCAATGAGATGATTGATAACGAATCATTCAGTTTAAACAAACTACAAGAGCGATTTACAGGGTTTGCTCCTGAAGGAAAGACCATTTATTCTGTCTGGGAGAAATACATCGAGGAAAGGGCTGAGACGAGCCTTGGCACTGCAAAGACCAACAAAGATGTGATGAACAGTTTTATCAAAGACATGGGAAGTAACGTGTCTTTCGCCGACATCAATCGCTCATTTATCATGAAATGGGTGAAGAAGATGAAGAATCGGGAACTGAGGGATTCTACCATTGGCATCCGTCTGAGGACTTTCAGGGCAATAGTCAACGTATGTATAGACGAGGGACTGATCAAAGGCGACACGAAGGAAATGTTCAAAGACAGTGGCTACAACAAGTCGAACAGCAGGAAACACGAATTTCTCGATGTGCCTACGATGAAGCGCCTATATGACTTCTGGGAAAAAGGAGAAGCAAAGGATGATGATGGCAAAGAGCTATTCTATCCACAAGAGAAGGAGGCTATGTTTCGTGATCTTGGCTTATTCTTGTTCATGTATCTTGGCGACGGCCAGAATCTGGCAGATACACTACGACTGGAATACGATGAGTGGTATTTCGCCACGCATGGTCAACAATTCCGTTTTTTAAGGCACAAGACGGAAGGTCGCAGTGAAGATGACAGTGAGGTGATATTCCCCATCACGCCAGAGATAAAAAAGATACTGGACAAATACGCAAATCCTCCCCTATTGGGCAGTCGTGTATTTCCAATCATGAAAGAAGGCATACCTACAGAGACTGAGTTGTGGACGATACAGCGATATAATAAATATATAGGTAAGCATATGGCTAAAGTGGCTGAAATCTTGAAAATGGAACAGGAACCAACCTCTACCTGGGCCCGACACAGTTTTGCCACTAATCTGAACAATTCGGGAAAAGTGCCTCATAAATACATAAGCGACAGCATGGGGCATAGTAGCGGAGGAGACGTTACGTCAATCTATATCGGCACCTATCCGTATGAGAAAATGACGGAATACAATGCCTATCTGCTCTATGAACACGGTCTGAAGAGTGAAGACGATGTTATAATGGAGATACTGAAAAACCTGAGTGCTGAAGAAAGGAAGAGAATCATAAAAGCTGCCTCCAAATTGAAGTCATAAGGCAAAAAAACGCGTTATAAGTCGGCTCAATCTCACAAAAAAGTCGAGATTGCGCCAATTTATAGAGTTATTATTTGGCGCAATCGCATAATTTTTGTAACTTTGCGCCAGATTATAAATAATGACGATATGGAAAAATCTATTATTGGTCGCGAAAAAGAGAAGATGGAGTTGAAGAAGTACATTTCTTCAGAACAGTCAGAGTTTGTTGCCATCTATGGCAGACGTCGTGTGGGCAAGACTTTTCTTGTGAAGGAACTTCTAGAAGGTAAATTCACCTTCAGGATGACGGGTAAGGAAAAAGCAAACCTTTCTGACCAACTGTTGAATTTCGCATACGCTTTGGAAGATTTCTTCCATGATGACCAACGGCCTAAGAGCTGGACAGAGGCATTCCGAATGCTCTCCAAAAACATTGAGAAGCTGGGAGAAGGCACAAAAGTCATCTTCATTGACGAACTTCCCTGGCTTGACACACCGAAATCCCGTTTTCTTGGAGCGTTGGAGCACTTCTGGAATGACTGGGCCTACTATCGCAGTGACATCAAGCTGATTGTCTGTGGTTCGGCCACATCATGGATGCTAAAGAAACTGATCAATGCCAGAGGTGGACTACACAACCGCGTTACCCACAAGATGCAGGTTTCTCCCTTCTGTCTTGAGGAAACGGAACAATACTTCCAAAGCAAAGGCTTCAACTATGAGCGGCCTGAGATTATCGACTGCTACATGGCTGTTGGTGGAGTGGCCTATTATTTGTCGCTGTTTAACAGGGACAAAAGCGTGGCAGAGAACATCAACGACCTGTGCTTTACAAGAGGAGGGGAACTGACTGACGAGTTCAACAAACTATACGACTCTCTTTTCAAAAAAGCAGAGAACCATATCGCTGTCATCAATGCACTCAGCAGTAGCAGAAAAGGAATGACCCGGCTTGAGTTAATCAGCAAGACAAAGTTGTCGAATAACGGTAATCTCACCACGCTGCTCAAAGAATTGGAAACATGTGAGTTCATCCGTTCATATCAGCCTTTTGGCAAGGAGAAGAAGGACAAGATGTTCCAGCTTACGGATCAGTTCTCTCTATTTTATCTCCACTTTATGAAGACAGGAGGCAACTACGGTAAGAATTATTGGATGCAGATAATTGGCAAGCCAGAATATACTGCATGGTCGGGCTATGCTTTTGAGACTGTCTGTCTGCATCACATCGAACAGATTGTAAGTGCTTTAGGTATTAGCGGAGCATATTACTCGCCCTGCTCCTGGAATTACCGCCCATCAGAGGCAGTCATCAATGATACCGATGCTGATAATGATTTGAAGAGAGGCGGGCAGATCGACTTGCTGATAGACCGAAACGACAAGACCATCAGTGTATGTGAAATGAAGTACTCCAGCGGCGAATATGAAATAACGAAAGCCTACGCCAACCGTGTGGATGAGCGACTTCGTACATTCAAGAAAGTAACAAACACGAAAAAATCCTTTTCAATAGTTTATGTTACCCCATTCGGACTATATAATAATATGTACGCAAGGAAAGTCAATAAACAGGTGACGGCTGACGATTTATTCAAAAAGAGTTAGTTCAAAAGCCAAGATTATTCATGGACGAAAATATAATATTGGATTGGAAAGAGGCTAATGCAGAATTATATTCCAAGTTTAAGCATGACCTGGAAGAACAGTTACAGAAGCCATATCACCAAACCATTTTAGACATCAGCGATGGCAATGCCGAACCGCTCCAATCTGTCGTACTTAACCTTACTGACGTCGCATCTAAGGATGATTTCGACATCGAGAAGCTATGCTCAAAGGCTATCGAAACAGGCGACACAACAACATACTGCTTGTGCTACTATCTTCTCTATGATAGCGGAACAGAAAAATTGCTAAAGACAATTTTTGAAAAGGCAGAAGAGCCAGAAACGCAAGAAATGATGGAAGCTGTCGGAGATTATAAACGGTTATACAATCGTAACCGGCATCAAGAAACAGCAGAAATAACAAGTGACGCCTTAAACTTGATGACGCTTCGTCGTTGGCACTATGACCACCGCGAACAATATGCAGAATTCACGACTATATTTCAGAATGCATATAACGGCGATATGACTTTCTTCAAGTACAACACACTCTTCCTTATAGAAATGCTTTCTTTCGTAGGGGTCAAAGGTATGATAAAGATAGTGGCAAGACTGTTTCCTGGCAATAAGTATTATGAGCAAGGGCTTATGGACACTGACGACAATCCCTTGAAGCATGGTCTGAAAGAAATGCTTAAGTCTTCACTCGATAACGATGTTATTCGAGAGAGGTTGCTACACAGGAACCCTTATCTGTATAGCTTTTACTATTGGATTATATTCGAAAACGGTTTCCTGCATGCAGCAGACCTCATATCTCATAAATTCTTAAAAAAAGACAACCCTAATTGGGAGAAGCAGATCGGACGAAAAGCTATTGAATCTCTCATTGGCACAAGCATTGACAAGGCCTATTACTCAAAGACTAAATGGAAGGAAGTTGTCAAGAAGTCAGAAAAGGGAGATACCAGGCAGGTAATAGAGACTGCTCTTCTCGAAGAAAAAGGACGCAGAGGAAGGATGATTACGATACTTTTATTGGAAGAAATGTTACCTACAGAGTATGTTCCCATTCTTACTATCGCGATTGAAAAAGAACTATCCGAATGGAAGCAGACTGAAAAGTCCGACACCATACTGGCATACATTTTTGCTGCATTGGTGAAAGGCGAACTCACAAACGACGAATACAACTACCGCACATTCCATTTTGCCATGCGCGAGAAGTTTCCCAACTACAATATTAACAAGGGGTTTGATTGGACTGAGGCCACCTACAACGCAATCATGTCCGAAACAAATGATGGCAATATAAACATTTCGGCAGCCCAAATACAACGAGGGCGGAAGTTAGCAACAGACATAAAACTTCGATTTCTATCGGCCATCAATCCCAATATCAATTAATTGTTTAAGGATGCTCACTTCGGGCATCCTTTTTAGTTACCAACGGGGTTATTTGTTAAAAATAAGCCTTGATTTGTTAATTCCACCTCGGCAGAATTCGTGATTATCTTTGCCGAGGAAAGACCTCATGCTATTGCAGTAATTTCGCAGCATGAAATTTAAAATCTTATCATATGCAAGGAAATTTTATAATGCTGCAAAAAGAAGATCTCAAGGAGGTCGTTGCAGAAATGGTTCAAGAGGTGCTTGGTAAGGGACAGTTCAAGGAACAACCCGTTGCCAACGACAACGTGTATTACAACAGAGACGAGGCGTGCGCACACCTGCACATTACTTCATCAACTCTATGGAGAATGCAAAAAGCGGGGAAAATCAAAGTCCACAAGATAGGACGACGCAACCTATACTCCAAGCTGGACATCGATAATCTGATAGAGAAGGCATGACTAAGGCAGGAATGGACATTATCGAACAATCATTTAAGGAACTCCAGGAGAGTGATCCTGTCGATGGTGGCGGATTCCATGTTGAACGGATGAACCAGTGCATTGACGAGGCCCATCAACTGCCGCCGTTAGTTCCTCTCTATCCAAACATTGTGCTCGAAGGTGATCTATGTATCATCTTCGGGCAGTCTGGCATCGGTAAGACCATCTTCGCCATGCAGATAGCCCGCCATATCGCTGAGAATGGTAAGCGACTGCTGTATGTGGACTGCGAGATGACACCACGGCAGCTGGGAAACCGCTATGGGACTGCTAATTTTCCTCCTTCTTTCCTTCGTGCTGAGATGGATATGGAGCATCCTGCCGAGGACATCCTTAAGGGGATTGAGGAAGTAGCTGTAGCCAATCATGTGGAAGTTGTCTTCATTGACAACATCACCGCCCTGGGGCAGTCGCTTGACAGGAGTGCCGATGCAGGAACCTTGATGGCCTCGTTGAATGCCTTGAAGAAGCAACACAACTGGACGTTGGTCGTGCTCAACCATGTTCCCAAGATGTTTTCAGGCCCTGTTCCTCTTTCCCTTTCAGCCATGCAAGGCTCTGCCAAGATAAACCAGCTGATTGATGACGCTATTGGAATAGCCCAATCCTGTATTGACTCAAACCTTGTTTACGTCAAACAATGCAAGTGGCGTAATGGTGAGTTGACAATGGGAGCTGATAATGTAGCAATCTACGAACGCTGCAAGGACGAAAACGGTAATCTGGGTTTCATCAGTCGTGGTTCTGGCACCGAGCAGGAACACCTAAGTATTGAGAATGGTAACGAAAGGGAAGAAATAAAGGCTCGCGTAAGGGAACTCTCAGCCAAAGGAATGACACAGACAGCAATAGCCGAACAACTTAGTATTTCACAAAGCAAGGTGTCAAGACTGCTGAAAGAGTAGACTCGGATTATTCATTATTCACATTATTCATGCTGCATAACTGAATAATTTGCATAAACTGAATAAGAATGGACGATAAAGAACTGAAACAGATACTTGCCACCAAGGCACCTGCCTATGAGCGGTCTTTCATGGAGATTCCGAGGGATAGCTTTGTTCCTCGCCATTCCTCTTTGTCTGATTATATGGACAAGTTGGTGAACTACGATGCTAAGATGCTGAACCGAATTGATGATCTCGTAATGCGCTATCGGCTGGGGGCAACCTCTAAAACGATGAGCGAACACTTTGGTACTGTTCTGCCACGTATCAACAAGAAAGGGGTGATAGTTGGAGGCAATGTCATTTACTACAATGCCGAGGATGGAGCTATGCTCCAAAAGGATGAACTCGTGGCCCATCTCTATTCTTGGTATGCCTTCGACTATTATACTGACCCGAACGTATTCTTTGGCGAACATCTGTGCCGTGACAGACAGACTGTCATCGTCCAAGAAGAGAAAACCGTTTTACTCGGAGCATTGGCTCATCCTAACTACGACTGGTTGGCAGTTGGTGTAGGCAACAGCCTTACGGATGCGATGATGAAGAAGTTCATGGGCCGTCAGGTGATCCTCTTCCCTGACGACTTCTGCTTCGATTACTGGTCGGAGCACTTTAGTAGCAAGTTCAAGGTGGATGACAGTTTTACCCATTGTGACATCAACCAATACTTGATAGACTCCATCCATAACCGACAAGTTCCGTAAGCCGAAATGTGCGTGCAGGGGAATGAAGGGCTTGTCCTTGATATAGCCCACTATAACTACACGCTACGCTTTCGTAGTTAGTGGGCTCTTCCGAGGGACTTATGGCTTTGCCCTAAGAACCCACCAAGGGCTACTTGCCCTATGGAACCTCGCAAGGGGGTGACCCTCCCCCTTGACCGCCCCGCTCAGTGGCATCTGCCCCTAAGAACCCTGAGCAGGAAGTGACTCTCTCCCTGCACCCTCCAATCAGGGTTTCACCCCGATACCCCACAATGGGAGAAATACTGAAATTCATAATTTCATAAAATAGTAAAGATACAATATTATAAAATAGTAAATACAATATGAATACAATAGCTAAAGCATCCGACCACGTAAAGCCGTGCAACATCGAGCAGAGCGAACGCCACAACAGACGGGATGCAGAATATATCGCCTCGCTCAATCCCCGTATATTGTATGTCCGTACTGATTTAAGTCCGAACAACGAATCGTATGTCGCGCCTGACATGAAGGGTATCACCCTCCAGCAGCACTATGACGCTATCAAGGCTATGGTGAAACAGAAGACTGGCCGAGCCATGCAAGAGAAGAAGGTAATGGTGACTGGCAAGAACGGCAAACAGAAAGAGCGCAACGGCAGCAGTCCCATTCGTGAGAGTGTTGTCAACATCAAGCCGGACACGACAATGGACGACCTTTTGAAGTACACTGAAAAGGTACATGAGAGGTGGGGCATCAGAGCCATACAGATACACATCCACAAGGATGAAGGCCACTACGAAAACCCTGACGATCTTTTAACGTGGAAGCCGAACCTTCACGCACACATCATCTGGGACTGGATGAACCACGAGACGGGCAAATCCTATAAACTCGGCAAGAAGGATATGGAAGAATTGCAGGACATGGCAGCAGAGACATTGGAAATGGAACGAGGCAAGAGTAAGGCTGAGACTGGTCGTGAGCATCTAGAGCATAATGACTATATCCTATCCCAACAAAAAAAACAGAGTGCCGAACTGGACATCGAAATTGCCGAAAAACGCGACAGACTCAATACTGAGAACGGCAATGCTATCAAGTCAGGAATGGCCAATCTCTTTGGAAAGGGCAAGTATGCTGACATGGAGAAGGAGAACAAACGACTAAAAGAAGAACTGCCAAAGCAAAAGTTAGCTATACAACGGAAATATCAACAAGTCCTGGATGCTGAACGAGACAGACAGAGCCAACAACTCGCAGAGAAGGACAAAAAAATCGAAGAACTTCAGGCCAAGTATAAAGGCGAGGTATTCCGCCATCAGCAGGACATTCAGGAGAAAGACAGAATAATCAGACAGAAAGATAGCATTATCAATGATTACCGTGAACGGCTTGGCCATTATCTGTCAACCCTCTCTGAACTCCTTCGAGGTGCCGTAAAAGCAGTTATCGATTATGTTCAGGCTGGCTATCGCAGTTTCAGTTATCGTCAGGATTGCGATGTTAGGCGCTATATGAACGGTCAGACAGATAAGGATGAAGCCGCAATCACGGTGCTTAATGCCTCACGCCCCTTTTTGAAAGCCAATGAATGTGAGCGTGTTAAAGGACAACTCTCCTATATTGTTCAGGACATGAAGGAAGAGCGTCAGCAAACCAGGAGTCGTGGGGTTCACATGTGATACTCTGTAGTAACAAGTTAGCCAGTAATGATTACTCTTTGGTGATCTGTCGTATTCCTGCTCATTTCTGAGATGGGATGCTCTATGGACGGTCAATTCGTCTGGCAATAATGGAAATGCCGAAGAACTCATCAATTGGGATGGAACAAAGATATGTGGTAAAGGAATATGATACTCTCAGCATTAATAAAATATTTATAATTGATAAGGATTTAATTTAGCTTATTGCATTTACCAAAGATAATATGTACCTTTGCAGCATTAAAATATTAGATTATAGAAAGATATGGCAAATTTTGAATTTAAAAAGGGTAGATCCACCATAGTTGGAAATCAAATGGATGATGTTGAAAATGCAGATGCACGAACTGTTTTAAAGACGTTCCATGTTCGTTCTATTACTCCAGCAATGGTACGATTCTTTGAAGCAAAGCTTGGTTGGTTGCCATTTAATTTGTTTGCAGGTATAAACAGGCAAGCGAACGAAATGACAGAGGCATTGTTAACGGAAATAGAGAATAAGCCACTACCACCTCAAATTATACAATTATTAGAACAAGACTTGAAAAAGAAAGAACAGGTTTCTTTATTGAAAGGAGTTAGTCTTAATAAGGAACAAATAGGAACCTTGTTTTTGCAAGCGGGTAAACGAGGCTACAAATTTAGCAGCTATCGTTTCGAAGGAAAACCCAAGCAATTTGACGAAAAAGAATTGCCATCATTTATCTATTTGCGCGATAATGGTGATGTTGAATTTGGAGGAGAAACCAATTTGACAAAAGGGCAAATGAAAGATCTTGTTCTGTCATCAGACTTCCTCGTTTCACGCATCCTTGACAATGGGAAACATTGGCATTGCTTTTTTCAGAATGCCAAAAGCCTTCAAGGAAAAGAGGGAGGTAAATTTGGTTCCCAACCACATCTTCACTATATATCAGATTCTTTTGGCATAGCAAAAGAAGATTTGGTGAAAAGTGTAAAAAGTGGTAGCTACCCACATACACCAGTCCATATATTGTTAACGGAATAATGGTAGGATAGAAATGGAACTGATGCGTAGAGGCATCTTTACCAATCCTTTATTCTCGAGGGGAAGGGTATCACCCTTCTTTTTGATGTAACTATTCTTCTCAACTATTTAGAAGAATATTGGCGATTAGTACTTCCTTACGGAACACATCAATATCTACTTCCTTCGGAATCCCAGAGAGTTTTCCGGTTTGGGATTTTTGCCATATTGTGTATGTGCCTTTACCTTTGATGAATGGCTTTTCATTGCCATATCTGCCAATTATCAGATGAAAATTGTTAAACCTTGGGGCGCAGTATTTATTGTAGAATGTATTGACGGAATATATCATTGGAGCCTTGCCATAATGCGACTTGACAAGTTGAATGAATTGCATAAGACTGTCTTGGAATTGCGTTGCAGACCATTTCCTACATTCCTCCACATCCACCATTGGTATAAGGTCTATATCTTCCTTCTTAACGTATTGCTTATACTTCTCGAATTGTTCTTGTACTGAACTCGCTGTACTGAAGTAATGTTATGTCCCCACCAGAAGCTTCTTTGCTCTGGCCCCTTTAATGTTTTGCTGATACAATGGATCTACATACGTTGCACCTTCAGTTGCCTTGACATAGACAAAATCGACATCAGATACTTGTTTTCATTTGATTTTTCCGTTATGATGCGACACGTCAATGCCAAAAGATTCTTGTTCTTTATTCTGTCCCCAAATAGGGAGCAATAATACAATAGCACTTATAAACAACCATTTCCTCATAGTATACTCCGTACTAAATAATTGTCCCCTTTGTCTTCAAATTAGTTGGACTCATCTTCCTGTTGTAGGTTGCTTATGATACATCGAGTCTTTACTGACATAGAATCTTTTGTCTTGTATTTCTCCATGACACTTCAATATTGCCACGTGCAGCAGACCACTTATATTATGGCCGCTCGTATCAAGCGTTATGTGATATGCCCCGTAATCGCAAAAGCCTATTACTGTGTCGCTATATTCACCCAAAAGGTTACCATACAAGTCTCTCATGTGTGGAAGGCTGCCTTCAAGCCCTTCACGGTACTCAAAAATGTTAACCAATACCACAATAGATATTCCGAGTTCTTTTGCCAAAAGTCTCAGTCTGTATGCATTATCTCTATCATAGGCTATATATAGATAATGTACGAAGACAACTTTTACGCCATCTTCTTCAACATGCTGGCGACATACATTATATATATCATCCATATTCATAGAATGACTAGTATGTAAATAAATCGGCGCGTTGGTTATTTCCTTGACCACATTTTCTTCGTCATCTTCTGAAGAGCGTCTGTAGTCAACCAACCTACGGATGATATAACTCGGTGCATTTCTAACGCACATATAGAGAGTTGGGATTTTTCTGTCAACAGATAATGAATCCACCATGCGTATCGTTAACGAAGTCTTACCTGAACCAGGATCCCCTAGAAGAGTAATCATTTCGCCAGCATCCAATCCCTTAATGGCATTGTCAATCTCCTGAACGCCCAACTCCAACAAATCATTATTAAAGGACTTTGCATTCCTGTAGTCTTCTATCAAGTGACTAATATGTGTATTATTGCTCATAATCATCGTATTTGTTGTATTGGCATTTAAAAAGGCAACTCACTTCCATCATCCATTTTGAACGGATCTTCCACATCCGATGTAGGTGCATCAAATGGGAGATCGCTGAATGGTTGCATTTGAATGGACTGTATAGGCTGTGGAATCTGCTGGCCACGAATTACGTTATATGCTCTGAAGTCATTATACCAGCGTCCCTTATAATCCCTCGCGTCGATGTCAAATTGAACGGTAAGGTCTTCACCCATCTGTATGTTCAGCTGCTTGATTCTGTCCTCTCCAAACACGGTGAATGCGCAATGCCTTGGATATTGACCTGGCACTTCAATAACATACTCCTGCATCATCCACGTATTACCGGTTTTAGATGATGTCCCACTCTTTGCCTCCAAAATGGCAATAATTCTTCCTGCTAGTTCCATATTCACAAATTACAAATCATGATGTCTTGCATCTGAATAACTATCGAAGACACCAATGAAATCAATGTCATCGCAGGCCTCGGCCATTTCATCGAAATGCTCTCTTGCTTCCTTTGATCCACGTGCCATAGTTGCGACTTCAACTAATTGGGCAGTTTTTCCGGTCATCTCAAATGGAACGCTAACACCATTGGTCATTCTTGACAGTTCTTTATACCAAGGTTCATTAGTTATGGTTACGGTGTCTATTTTTATACCCTTTTTAGAAGCATTTCTCGCTTCTATTCTCCAATCGATCTGATTACGAATAACATAGTCTTGATAGGTATAGCCAAGAGGATGAGGGGCTGCGTCTGAAATGAGAAGGATAACCTTAGTAGAATTATCACGCCAAGTAGTTTCTTCTACAATCTTCCTAATGACAAGCTCATAGAATTCATCACTATCGCCACCATTTGTATCTTTACTTTGGTTAATGAATCTAATAATGTCATTAGCATTGCCTGTTGGCATCAGACATTGATATGCGTTTCCAAAAACTGTAGCATTATCCATGTCACAATAGTCACCAAAAGCAACAATCCCCAATTTTAGGTCTTTATTATATTTGAATAAGCGAGGAACCAAATCGGACACTTCCTTACGAACGACTCCGATATAACTTGCCATAGAACCTGTCGTGTCAAAAGCAATAACCATATCCAGAACACCAATATCTCTGGGAGTAACCCCTGACAATACAGACTGATCTTCATTAACGTGAATACGATTTGAGTTTTTCTTCTCTCTTCTCTTTAAATTACCTTTCTTTGCCATATTATTATTGTTCTTATATTATTTGGGCTCAAAGATACGACAAAAAATAGATACTGTTATACGATTTCCATTTGCAAGCCTTGCATACTTAATACTTTTATTAGTATTGTTACCATTTTAGTAATACATTTGTTGTTTCAGATTATATCTTGTATTTTTGCAGCCAAAATCATAAATAAATGCACATATGAAGAATATTGAATATGTAAATGGCGTTTTTTATAAAGCTGATATAGTAAGTCCAACTGTTTTTGGAGTAATTGATAATGATATCTTTAAGGTAGAATGTATTGGGTGCCTATATAAAGGTAAACCAACGGATCTTGCTATTGATGCTCTAAAACAATTAAATAACTCTTTACCCTATGGCAAAGAAATAATATTCAATATCATAGTAGATAGCTATGATGAAAATAAGGATACTGGCTATTTTACAAAATACGTTGTATTTCAAGGGTTATATCGTACATTTATTTGAACTAAACGGACATTAATTATACTATAGATATCACTATTCTACAATAATATCTTTAAAGTCTCGTAGGAGCAATGCATATTTCTCTTTGGATCCTTTAGGAACTACTATTCTTGAAACACTTAAATTATTAAATGCCTTTTCATCTATCTTGATTAAGGATTCGGGTAATAATAATGTACTAAATTTACAATATCGGAAAGCATAATTTCCAATTTCTTCTGTTCCTTCTGGAATGATGAAATTAGTATCATCTCCCAAATAAGCTATAAGTTTTTTCTTGGCATAGAACAAAGCTTTCTCTCTATATGAAAACAAATCCGATTTGCAAACTATTTCACAACCAGACATATTATCGGCAAAATCTCTGACAAAAGGATTGTTGCCTATTTTCTTTACAGATTTTCCTATTACTATTTTTTTGAATTTACAACAATAAAAGGCTAAATCTCCTATTTCTTCTACAGAATCAGGTATTATATACTCTCCCGAATTTTTTTTATCAAAGCATTGTATTATTCTCTTATAATCCGATGTGAATAACGTAGATTTTTCCACAACAAAATGCTTAGAACTGCATAGAACCGTTTTTAAATTTGAGCCGAAGGGTGAAGATCCAATTCTTTCTACAGATGAAGGAATAACAATTCTTTCTATCAAGCATTCTTCAGAATCATATTCTATACCATAATCATAAAAATCACAAAAAGCTTTATCTGCAATAAATTTTGTTCCCTTAAATATGTCAAAATTGTAGAAAGAATAATTGCCTTGTAATATAGTTAGTCCATCACTCGAATAATAACCTTCATCCAAATGCCATTTTGAATCTGAATTATCCAAATTTAAAGAGATGTCAATTCCTCTGTCATTATAGGCCACATACCCAATTTCGTTTGAACCTTGGTTGCGACATTTTCTTATATATAAATATGCTTTTTCAACATAGCCTTCCTCTAAGTTAAGTGAAAAAAGTGCAGTTGTACCATCCTTAAAACAGAACCTATGTTGAAATTGATTTGATCCATAAAATTCTATAACAGATTCTTCTCCATGTTGTGCTCTGAAATCTGAAATATGAATAGGCTCATCACAATAATCCCAATATAGGCAAATGTCATCATAATGCTCAATTAATCCCTTTCTAATATTATAACCTATCTCAGAAAACAATTTGTCAAATCTATCTAAACTATCACTAGGAATTACTATTTTACGTAATGATGGACATAAATTAAAGATTCCTTTACATATTGTAAATGTATTGTCATCACACCAAGGTAAATATACATATTCCAAATAAGTACAGCCAGAAAAGCAACCAGAACCAATATAATTAAGATTCATTGGTAAATAGATCGCGCGAAGATTTCGGCAGAAACAAAAAGTGCCATCTTCAAGTTTTTGAAGATTATTTGACAAATCTATGCTTTCAATATTGCTACACTCAAATGCGCATGCACCCAATTCTTTTATTCCATTTAAAGATATTTTATTAAGATTCGAGCATTCTGCAAAAGCCCTATATCCTATACGTTTAACACTACCTAAATTATTACTCGTTTCATATCCGTAATTACAAATTGTTTTTAACGCTTTACACCCTCTGAAGGCCTCTGCCTCAATTGTCTTTAGGGATGGAGGGATAAAAATGCTAACCAATTTGTCGAATCCCTTAAATGCTTTTTCCGCAATATTAATTGTCCCCTCCCGAACAGTATAAGTTTCCCTGTTGCAGCCTTTCAATAGGGTCTTCCAATCTTTGCTATACTCACATCCATTCACATCTTTCCATGTTGCAACATAATCGTTTTTGACAGAGTTTGATTTATTTGTAGAAGTAATAATAATAGTTTGGGGAACTGCATTTGTTTGATTTTTTCCAAAATCATTTATCTTATTATATATCTTATGATTTATTGTATTGTCTCTTTTTCCTATATCATCATTCTTTGGGGGAGTAGAACTTGTATTATTAGACGAATTCTTTTTTCTTTTACTATCTGTATAATTTAAAAAACACAGTAAACCAAATATGAGTATTAATGCAACCACATAAATGTCAACTTGATATTTTGCAATAAAAGCAAAAACAGGGCTTATTAGCCACAATATGCCAAAACCAACAAAAATGACAACTGTAATAGTTACTACTGAACATCCATCTGAACTAGGTTGTCCCCAATAATCTCTCATAATATTTCATTATTTGTTTAGATAACTAATTGCATCTGTATAAGTGAGAATGACTTTGTTGCTTTAGCATTATCCATTATTCAGCCTCTGTTCAATCTCTTCCACTGATGGAAGTTTGTCTTGCAGTTCTTTAGGGAGTTGCTGCTTGGCGACTTCGTATTCAGAGATTCCAATGGGAGAGCTGATTTGTGATAATGCATAGCGGACCATCACGCTGTTCTTCTCCTTGCAGATGAGTAGGCCGATGGCAGGGCTCTCGATGGAGGTGTTCATCACAATCCATACCAAAAACTCCTTGTCGATATTTCTTGTTAGTTCCATATTCATTCATTTAGGTAGTGCAAAGATACAACTTTTTTCAGAAACCACAAACAAAGTGCAATTATTCTTTCTCACAGCAGATATGCTTTCTGTCTACTTGAACGGCATACACCTCACCTTTGCTACCAATGGGGATAAAGGCGTCAATAGAGTCGTCGCAATTCTCAATAGCATCCCTAAAAGCCTTGCCTATACGTGAGATCTTCTCATTAGCAGAGTTGTTGGTGGGATCTGTCAGATCATCGATGCTTTTGTTGATATTGTTGCGATTAGATAGCTTGCGGTACCAGGATAGCAGTTCATCCCTATAGTCGATGAGGTGCTTCAAAGGGAATCCTTCTGGGTGGTTTAAGAACACAAAGTAAAGTGCTTTTGGCAGAGCTTTCATTTTAATCTCTGCTATATCCAAGCCATTGCTATCCTTCAGGAAAATACGATACTCCTTATTAATATATAAGGTGGTACTGGGTGGTAGTGTCCGATTCCTTTGAGTATCAACGAATGGGATGCCTACCACATAATCAAGGAAAGCCGTGAAAGCCTTCTCCCAATTGGTACCAGAGCGATGAGGAAATTGGATATACTCGTAGTGTGAATTATCTGGATTGCCTTCTGGATCAGGGAAATACCGCAAGTACCCTGCACAATCATAAGAAAGATCTTCATCCATATCGAAAAAAGCATTCCAATAATCCGACTGAGTCACAAAATAGGCTCGGTGGAAGGTATCATAGGCATCCTCGCCATACACATTAGAATAATAAGTCTTATCTGCAATTTCATTCAGATTGTCGGCATGGGATGGCAGGTAGCGTAGATTGTAGCCACATTTCTGGAATGCAATGCGAAGTTGTGGCATACGCTGCTGGATATACTCATTCAGTTCTTCGTGCCTATATCTTTCTAAAAACACTAGTTCGTGCTGATCTTTACATGCCTTCTCATCGCGAATTTTAACCCGTATGGAGGTGAACACAAAATCGTCGTGTTGGTATTTTGACCTGATCCTATCTGTCTCAAGAAGTTTGGCTGCCTGTTTTTGTTCCTCATAGTCAGCAGGATCTACTCTTAGCGGATCGTCTGGCTTCCAAGGATTATTGGTCTCAGGAGATGAATGCTTCAAGAAAATGCGTTTTGGGCGTTCCTCAAAAGGTAATGATAACAGTTGACGACAGGATTCTATGTTTTTAAGCAGAGATAACGACTCTAAACCGTCCAGATGTGGTCGGATATTATCACGCTTTTTGCCAGCCTCCTCAAACAGACGCAATGCAGTATGCAAATAGTTGGATTCGGCATAGAGTACGCCCAGATTGATGTAAGCATAGAAATTTTTGTATCTCTCGATAAGGCTTCGATAGAAGTAAACTGCCATATCTAAGGAAACCTCAGTCATAACGCCATATTGACTGCAGAGAGCCATAATAAGCATAGGCTTTTCTGCGTTCAACAAAGCAGCCCTCTTCACTTCAGAAAGATCGAAGGGTTGTTCCCAAGTGATGTATTCAGGACCAAGATTGTAGATTGTATATAGCAACTTATTCTCCTCCATGCTGCAAAGATACACATTTTTCTTTTATTCACCTTGATTATTCATAAAAATATTATTTGCAAGGCTTGCATATATTACAAATTCTTAATTAAGGGGGGCAGTTGAAATTGCAAGAAATGCCATAATATAATAATGTATTGCACCGAATTTCACAAGCTAACTTTTTCGTCGCGAATTTCACCTGAATTTCACCATAGGCAAAAGAAAAACGAGCTACATCTCTGTAACTCGTTGATTTTCAGTGTAGCGGGAGCCGGGATTGAACCGGCGACCTCATGATTATGAATCATGCGCTCTAACCAGCTGAGCTATCCCGCCATTGCTGTTAAGCGGGTGCAAAGGTACTAATTTTTCTGGAACTACCAAACTTTTTCGCAAAATATTTTGGTTTTCACGAGAAAATTCTTAATTTTGCAGCATTGAGACACGTTAATCCAATAACAAATTCTAACCCGAAGCGTATGGGAAAACAACGAATTGACATCGAATACCCCTTGACAACAAAGTCCCCGAACATTATCTGGGAACAGATCAGCAGCACGCACGGTCTGGAGCGGTGGATGGCCGACCACGTTACCGAGGATAACGGCATCTTCACTTTCACATGGGGTGAGCCTTGGACTGAACAGGACATCAGGAAGGCACAGTTGATCGAATACGTGAAATACGATCACATCCGACTGAAGTGGGAATACGATGATGAGGAGGAAGACACCTACTGGGAGATGCGCATCGCCAAGAGTGAGCTGACCAACTATCTGAACCTGCTCATTACCGACTTCGCCGACGACGATGATGCCGACGGTCTGAAGATTCTCTGGGAGTCGAATCTCGACAGGCTGCACAGGTCCAGTGGCCTCTGAGATATTTAAAAATTAATAATAATAGGTGAAAAAGGGCATAATCTAAGTTTTTTGCCGTACCTTTGCACGCTGATTATGTTCCGAATAAAGAAATTAGACATCTTCATCACGAAGCAGTTCGGATTGCTGTTCGTGGGAACGTTCTTCATCTGCCAGTTCGTGCTGATGATGCAGTTCCTGTGGCGCTATGTTGACGAACTGATCGGCAAGGGTCTCTCGCTCGACATCCTGGCACAGTTCTTCTGGTACATGAGCCTCATGCTGCTGCCCCAGGCACTGCCGCTGGCCATCCTGCTCAGTTCACTGATCGTCTTCGGTAACCTCGGAGAGAGTTCCGAGCTCACAGCCATCAAGGCCGCGGGCATCTCGCTGATGCAGGCCTTCCGTCCGTTGATTGTCATCGTGATGATCGTTGCAGGCATCTCTTACTACTTTCAGGATCGGATCGGTCCGCAGTCAAACCTCCACCTCCACCAGTTGCTCATCTCGATGAAGCAGAAGAGTCCGGAGTTGGAGATTCCTGAAGGCATCTTCTACGACGGCATCCCCGGTTCCAATATCTATGTCCAAAAGAAAGACCTGAACACAGGTATGCTCTACGGTATCATGATCTACCGTCAGACAGGCAGTTACGAAGACCAGGCCATTATCCTTGCCGACTCTGGCATGATGCAATCGACAGCCGAGAAGAAGCACCTGATCCTGAACCTCTACAGTGGTGAATGGTTCGAGAACATGCGCTCTCAGGACATTGCCAACAGTGCCAATATCCCCTACCGCCGCGAGACGTTCTCATCCAAGCGCATCGTGCTCGACTTCGACGGCGGCTTCAACTTAGCAGATATGAACGAGGTAGCAGGTGATGCCCGTGCCAAGAGTCTCAGTCAGATTCTCCACGACCTCGATTCTCTCAGAGAGTTCAACGACAGCGTAGGCCGTTCCTACTATACCGAGTCCAGAAGATATATGCTGCGGAAGATCTACCTGAACAAGGCCGACTCCACCAAGTTAGCGAAAGAGATAGCGAACGACGAGTTGTCTTACGACTCACTTTTCGAGCGGCAGAACAACGGCGACAAGCAGGCATCAGTAAAGAATGCCCTCAATGCGATCCAAGCCACGATGACGGATATGGAGATACGTATCGACTATGCAAGTTGGCTCCACCGAAACTATCGCCAGCATGAGATCGAGGCTATCGGCAAGTTCACGCTGGCCCTTTCCTGTCTGATATTCTTCTTCATCGGTGCCCCGTTGGGTGCCATCATCCGTAAGGGTGGACTTGGAATGCCCGTCATCATCTCCGTGCTCGTGTTCATCGTGTATTACATCTTCGATAACTCCGGCATGCGAATGGCCCGCGATGGTCAGTGGACGATCCTGTTCGGCAAACTCATATCGACAGCCATACTCACACCTATCGCTGTCTTCTTCACCTATAAGGCCAACAAAGACTCTACGGTGTTCAACATCGACCTCTACAAGAATTTCTTCATGAAACTGCTGGGTCTGCGCCAGAAGCGTCACATCTTCGGCAAGGAGGTTATTATCGAAGACCCTCATTATCAGGAAGATGCCGAGGCATTCGGAGTCATCTGCGAGGAGATAGAGGCCTACAGCGAGAACCACAAGCTGCTGCGCTGGCCCGACCCCATCAAGGTGTTCTTCCACGCTGGCGACGATCAGGAGATCGAGACCATCAGCGAGCGTATGGAGGCCGTCATCGAAGATCTGGGCAACACGAAAGACAGAATTGTTCTGGCAGAACTCAACAATCTGCCGATACTCGCCGTACGCGCCCATACCCGTCCCTTCCGTCAGAAGTGGCTGAATATCATCACCGGTCTGGTGATCCCCGTAGGCGCCTTCTTCTACATCCGCATGATCCGTTTCCGCATCCGTCTTTACAGAGACCTGCGCACCATCCGTCAGGTGAGCGAACGAATCATCCCGCGCATCGAGAAGTTGGCCGAGCAACAGAAAAAAGCAATCTGAACTACTCATATATATAATAAGGTATAAGCAGAAAAAAATGGAAAAACTGAGATTGAACACGATAGAAGAAGCCGTCGAGGACTTCAAGGCAGGCCAGTTCGTCATCGTCGTTGACGACGAAGACCGTGAGAATGAGGGCGACCTGATCATTGCCGCCGAGAAGATCACTGCCGAGAAGGTGAACTTCATGCTGAAGAATGCGCGTGGCGTGCTCTGCGCCCCCATCACCCTCGACCGTTGCAAGGAACTCGACTTGCCCCATCAGGTACAAGACAACACCTCCGTATTGGGCACCCCCTTTACCGTCACCGTCGATAAGTTGGAAGGCTGCACCACAGGCGTTTCCGCCCACGATCGTGCAGAGACCATCAAGGCACTGGCCGACCCGACCTCCCGTCCCGAAACCTTCGGTCGCCCGGGACATGTGAACCCCCTCTATGCCCAGGAGAACGGTGTGCTGCGCCGCAGCGGACATACCGAAGCCGCCATCGACCTCTGCCGCATGGCCGGTCTCTACCCTGCGGGCGCCCTCATGGAGATCATGAACGAAGATGGTACGATGGCTCGTCTGCCCGAACTGACGCAGTTGGCCAAGGAGTGGAACATGAAGATCATCAGCATCAAGGATATGATAGCCTACCGGCTGAAGAAAGAGTCGCTCATCGAGGTGGGCGAAGAGGTGGATATGCCTACCGACTACGGCCATTTCCGCCTGATACCCTTCCGCCAGAAGAGCAACGGTCTGGAGCACCTGGCCCTCATCAAGGGCGAGTGGAAAGAGGATGAGCCCATCCTCGTGCGCGTCCATTCCAGTTGTATGACGGGCGATATCCTCGGCTCCAAGCGCTGCGACTGCGGCGAACAGCTCCACAAGGCGATGCAGACCATCGAGAAAGAGGGCAAAGGCGTGGTCATCTACATGCAACAAGAAGGCCGCGGCATCGGTCTGATGAACAAGATCGCCGCCTACAAACTGCAGGAGGAAGGTCTCGACACCGTCGATGCCAACGTCCATCTGGGGTTCAAGCCCGATGAGCGCGACTATGGCTGCGGTGCCCAGATGCTCCGTCACCTCGGTGTCCACAAGATGCGACTGCTGACCAACAACCCCGTGAAGCGCGTCGGACTCGAGGCCTACGGACTGGAGATTGTCGAGAACGTACCCATCGAGGTGACGCCCAATCCCTACAACCTGCGCTATCTGGAGACCAAAAAGAACCGCATGGGACATACCCTCCACCTGAAATAGCGGTCAGAGTGTCACTTTTTTCCGCCAAAAATCGAAAAAGTGGCATTATTCTTGCGCATTCAGAATTATTTTGCTTACTTTTGCACAAAATTTCGTAAAAATATGGCACAACTATCCAATCGTCTGCAGCGCCTGGCACCTTCAGCCACGCTGGCAATGTCACAGAAAAGTTCAGAAATGAAGGCTCAGGGTATCGACGTCATCAACATGAGCGTCGGAGAGCCCGACTTCAACACCCCCGACCACATCAAGCAGGCAGCCAAGATGGCGATCGACGAGAACTACTCACGTTACTCACCGGTACCTGGCTACCCCGACCTGCGTCAGGCCATAGCACGAAAACTGGAGCGCGAGAACCATCTTCACTACACCCCGTCAGAGATCCTGGTGTCGAATGGAGCCAAGCAGAGCGTCTGCAACACCGTCATGGCGCTGGTCAACCCCGGCGAGGAGGTGATTATCCCCGCTCCCTATTGGGTCAGTTACCCCCAGATGGTGAAACTCGCTGGTGGTGAGCCCGTCATCGTAGAGGCCGGCTTCGACCAGAATTTCAAGATGACAGCCGCCCAGCTCGAGGCCGCCATCACCCCCAAGACCCGCATGATTATCCTCTGCTCGCCCAGCAATCCTACGGGCAGCGTCTATAACAAAGAAGAGCTGAAGGCGCTGGCCGATGTGATCCTCAGCCATGACGACCTGTTCGTACTAGCCGACGAGATCTACGAGCACATCAACTATATCGGCAAGCATGAGTCGATAGCCCAGTTCGAGGGCATGAAGGAGCGCGCCATCATCGTCAACGGTGTCAGCAAGGCCTATGCGATGACCGGCTGGCGTATCGGTTACATTGCCGCCCCCGAGTGGATCGTGAAAGGCTGCAACAAACTGCAGGGCCAATATACCAGCGGCCCTTGCTCCGTCAGTCAGAAAGCAGCTGAGTTCGCCTACATCAGCAGCCAGCAGTGCGTCGAGGATATGCGCCAAGCTTTCGAGCGCCGTCGCGACCTCATCGTGAAGCTCGCCAAGGAGATTCCGGGCCTCGAAGTCAACGTGCCCGAGGGTGCCTTCTACCTCTTCCCCAAGTGCAGCAGTTTCTACGGCAAGAGCGATGGTGAGGTGACCATCAACAACTCCACCGATTTCGCGATGTACCTGCTTGAGAAAGGCCATGTCGCAACCGTCGGCGGCGACGCTTTTGGCGACCCCGAATGCTTCCGCATGAGCTATGCCACAAGCGACGAGAATATCATCGAAGCAATGAAACGCATCAAAGATACAGTGTCGAAATTGAAATAAATCAATAAAATTCGAGTTAAAAGTTCTTAATTAGGATTGTATCACACTTTAAATTGCTATCTTTGCGAGGTGATTTCGAATATTGACTATATACAAACTTAAATTTTTAATAACTAAAAAATTAAAATTATCACAATTATGGCAACAACAACAAAGGCTGCAGCCCCAGCTAAGAAATCGGGCTTCCAAGGTGTTAAAGCTGCATGGATTATTCTCGCAATTTGCGCTTGTGCAGGTTATGGTGTATGGTATTTCGTAATGGGTAACCCCGACAACTTCATCGGTGGCGACCGTTCAGGACACCCCGCAAACCTTCTCGGTACTGTGTATAAGGGAGGTTTCGTTGTAGGTCTTATCCTCACCCTTCTCTTCACCGTT
>Ga0256407_10004617_pt1 | contig 22803 bp, 17 predicted proteins | sample RumenRJG_04DNA_FD_193489 | JGI IMG/M metagenome (GOLD analysis project Ga0256407, IMG submission 193489) | Bovine rumen microbial communities from Lethbridge, Alberta, Canada - RJG_04 | ecosystem: Host-associated > Mammals > Digestive system > Stomach > Rumen | place: Canada: Alberta... | reverse complement strand
CCTTCTGCTGTGGGTAGGCCGACATTCGAGATTTCGGAAAATGTCAAATTGCAACTTGACGAAATTGTCGTTGAATGCCAGTTGACTCCGGGAACTGAAGCGCCAGCCGAAATGAACAATTATATTCTAGATTATAAGGCTTTGTGGCTTGCTGAAAACTGTTCTGGTACGTTGCACAACCTTTACACTCTTCGTGGTGCAGAAATTCGCGATGCAAAGGCTTGGTCGCATTTCTTGATGGAAGCCGCCGTTAAATATGGCAATGATGCTAAGGTTATTTTCCAGAGCCATAACTGGCCTCACTGGAAAAATGGCACAACTGAAAAAGATGGAAATAAATCGGTTCCTACAGTTGACATCCGCAACTTTATTATCGAAACTGCGGCCATTTACAAGTACATCCACGATCAGACTCTTCTTTATATGAACATGGGCTACAAGATGAACGAAGTTGCGGACATGCTCGTATTGCCGAGGGGCATGCAGAAAAATTGGACCCTCAAGCCGTTTTACGGAACGCCTGTACATAATGCCAAAGCCGTGTATCAGAAATATCTTGGCTGGTACGACGCTAACCCTATTCACCTTCAGGAGCTTCCGCCAGAACAGTTGGCCAAGGAAACTCTTCGTTATGTAATGGCCGGGAGCCGTGAAAAGATGTTGTCCATGATTGACGAAGATATTGCCAAAGGCAACTATTGGATTGCGGCCTACATGTCGAACCAGATGATTCTTTCTGGCGACTGCGAAGATGTTGCTGACAGAGCCAGGATTCTTTGCGCTACGGCGTTGCGACAGCTCGGATACCAGAGCGAATCGGGAACTTGGCGTAACGCTTACTTGAGTGCCGCTAATGAACTCGTCCACCCCAAACTTCAGCCGGATCAGGATAAGTCCGATCAGTTGGCTCAAATGCCTCCAGAAACATTGCTTGATTATATATCGATCTTCTTTGACGGTGAATTGGCGGCAGCAAAAGTCGATTGTGATAAAGTCCTTGCGGTCCTGAAGGACAATAATTATACGTATTTCACGTTTGTCGTTAAGAACGGTGCAATTCTCTATTACGAAATCACGGCTAACGAATATAACAGCTCTAAAAATAAAATTGATGTCACTTTTGATGAACTCAAGAGCGTTGCTATCGGCGCGTATAAAGGTAAATGTGGTGTCCTTCGCGATATATCTAACGCCTTGATTAATGTCGCAAGTTACAAGCGCTTTAAATATTTCGATATAGTTGGTCGGCATGATAGCGAAGTGATGGTGCGTAACGGTAAAACTTTTGATTTGAAAAAAGAAGTATATGACTGCATCCAGCTGCTTGAAAAATATGTCGGAAAGCTCGAGAATGAAAAATCTGTTGTTGTTCTTTCTAACGTTGATAAGCTTTGCTGGCACAATTATTACCAGCTGTTGAAAAAGGACACTCGTGTTACTCTTGATGGCGATTTCTTCATCCCAGGTGACGAAACCATGGGCATTGGAAATGATGGCAAATTTATGCAGTATGAATTGTACTATACCTTGTACACTCTTTATAGATACTTGTACCGTAGCTATTTAAAGAATGATTACGGCTATAAAGGGAACAACTTTGACGAAGAATCATTTGCAAAGTTGAAACAAAGTATTGTACTGCTTGAAACGTATGTTGCCGATTATTACCTTGGTGATTCTGAATCGAAAGTTTATTTTGAAAAGGGCGATTTTGAAGCATGGCGCTACCTGAACAATTATACCACTCCATTGTTGGAACAGTCCCCGTTCAGAATTGCAAATTTCTTCAAGGAACTTTACAAGCGCTATAAAGAGCTTTCGTGCGAAATCAAATCTACCGGGAAAAACTTCTTCCTTGAGTCCATCAAGGTCGATAATGGTGTTATCAAGGTCTATAATGCATTGCACAGCAGGATCCAGTGCAACAATGTTGAATTGAACGGCGTAAGCCAAAATGATTCAGTCGTTGTCGATGTATTCAATATCAAAGATATTGCAATTGTAGAGACTTTCTACGAGACTGGTAAAGAGAAATTTGTCACTGGTAGACTTGTCTATCGAAAATAGTTGAATTTACTCCTAGCAGTAAAATCCTAGACCGTAGTTTTATAGACTACGGTCTTTAACGTTTATTCAAAATGACGACTGCCGAGAGAATGAGGAAAATGCCGAGTCCAGAAAGCAGAGTCAAAGCTTCGGAGAAATATGTGATGCCGACAATTGTCGCGACCATGGGTTCGACGGTCGCAAGAATGCCCGCCTTGCTCGCTTCTACATTGCGCAGCCCGAGCGTGTATAGAAGGAACGGGATTACGGCTGTGAGAAGTGCCGTGAGTAAGCTCAAAAGAATGAGACCGTTAAAGTCCGTGGCGCTAGAAAATTTGGACAACATATCGGCAGGATGGTTGATGAACCAAGAGCCTATGGCGGCAATCAGGAATGTGTATGTGGTAACGGTGTAGGGGGAATATTTGCGCAATGCGATCGTTCCCAGAATGCTGTAAAGTCCGTATCCGATACCAGAGCCAATGCCAAGCAGCAGTCCAACAGCAGTAATTCCATCACCGGAGATGCCCGAAACCAGAACGCATCCGGCAAACGCCAAGGCGAGAGCAATGATTTTTTGACGAGTTATCTTTTCGTGAAAAAGTACCGCCGACATCAACATAATCCAAATGGGCGAGGTGTACAGGAGTATCGCCGCCGTGGAAAGGGGCATAATCGTGATGGCCGAAAAATAGCAGATTGTAAAGAGCAATATGCTCCCGATGCCAAGTCCCAAGAATAGCGGAATATCTCGCAGTGAAATCCTGAAGCCATTGCGGTTCTTGATGATTAAAATCAATGAAAAGAACAGGGCTGCAAGTGAAATTCTTATAGATACAATCTGGATGGCGCTAAAGCCGAATTCGCCGAGCGCACGAACGAAAATGCCCATGCATCCCCAAAAGCTAGCGGCAATAATAATTAGAATCGGTCCGATTTTTTGCGGTGAAAACTTATCCATAGAACATTAAATCTAGTATATATAAAGTTTTTGCTATTGTCATTTTATCAAAACGAATTCGTTTTTAGCCTTATCAAAAGTGAATTTTCCAGTTTACTTTACATTATGTACAGTTGAATTGGGAGGCTTTATGACGTTTTCAATGAAGGGATTTTCTCTTTTTGCGGGTTCCATCGCATTTTTGAACGTTCTTGCCAGTGCAGCAACGATAAACGTTGACATAGGCAAAGAATACCAACGTATCAGCGGCTTTGGCGCCGCATCAGCATGGGCCGGTTCCATCACCGACAAAAATGCGGCCTTCCTTTGGGATTCCACTAGCGGCGCCGGGCTTACGCTGCACCGCATCCGTATCGCCCCGGACGGCACCACTTCCGAAACAAGTATCGCCAAAAAAGCGAGTGAATATGGCGTCAAAGTCTGGGCTGCCCCATGGACATCCAGATACACCGTAAATTACGATGGCGATAAAAAGCACCTGGATTTCAATCACGCCCAGGACTGGGCGAACACCATCTTAAAGTTTACGCAAGACATGCGTAAAGCTGGAGTCAACCTGTACGCGATTTCGTCGCAAAACGAGCCCGACGGCACCGGCGACAACCACTACGAACCCGAAGAATTGGCTCGTTGGGTTGGCGACTATCTTGGCCCCACTCTCGATACCACGGGCATCAAAATCATTGGCACCGAAGCCATCAACTGGTACGGATTCCCCAATTACAAAAAAGCTTTCTTCAACAATCCCGCCGCTCTGAAATATACGGACATTTTTGGAACGCACGAATACGGCGGAGACCCGGCAGCTTACCCTGAAATCCACGAAGCCGGCAAGGAATTCTGGGAAACCGAAGTCTACGATCTCGGAAGCAACAAGGAAGACGTTGGCATGGGTAGCGCACTCCGCGTTGCAGGCGTAATCCACGACGCCCTTACGATTTCGAACATGAACGCCTGGCATTTCTGGTGGATTTATTCCTGCAGTGAGGCCAGCTGCGGCAACGGAGCGCTTTGGCCGCAAGGACAAGGCAACCCCGACAACGTGGAGCCCACCAAGCGACTCTGGGTTATGGGGAACTTCAGCCGTTTCGCACGCCCCGGCTCCTGGAGAATCGACGCCACCAAGAATCCCGAAGCAAACGTAAAGGTCACCGCCTATCGCGATTCCCTCAAGACGAAAATTGCAGTCGTCATTCTCAATTCCAAGAATGAGGAATTCAAGGCGGACTTTGACTTCGGAAACACGAAAATTGGAAGTTTCAAGCCCTACGTTACCGACGACAACAATAACCTCAAGGAAGATGACGAAGTTCAGGTTGACGATACAAAGTGCAGTTACAGCGTTCCGGCCCGCAGTGCAACGACAGTTGAATTCATTCTGTGGCAGGAACCAAAGGTGGAACCGCCCGCAGATTCTACAGAGGCTATCGCCTTCGGACTTTCTGCCCCCAAAAGCCTCCAAAGCACATATAAGGTGTTTAGCCCGATTGGTGCGTTTATCGGTGAATTCGAAGCTGGAGATGTTGGCGAACTCCGCAACGCCATGACAAGCGCAGGCCTAAGCCGCGGCGTGTACATGGTCAAATGCGGCAATGCGAAGACGCAGCGTGTGGTGTTGAGATAGCGCGATTACCATCGGCTCTCGATAAATTCCTTGAAAGGCTCTGTTAACGGATCGTTGCTGCAGCTTTTTCAATTTCATCGAAAAAACGTTTGGTGGCGTCTGCATTGGCTTTGCGGGCGTCTTCAGCATAATTTGGGCAAGCTTTTCGTCGCAACACTCGTTTTACACGTTTTTCCTTGGTGAGAGTCATCAGCGGGATAAAGCTACTTCAAGTTTTCTATAAAAGAATTGAGAAGCGTTTCGCTGATATGCCTTTTGGACATCCGAAGAATTTCGGCGCAAGCTAAGGCTTCCTCTTTATTCAGTAAACCGTTCTCGTTGGCGGCAATCAAAATGCCAATCGTGCCGGTAATACGCAGTTTCATCGTCGTGGCTACGTGCCTTGCACGAACTTCGTCAACAATCAAAAGATCACTCTTGTTTTCGTCGGAATAGACGATGGCTTCGCTTTCGCCAAGATCCAAGCCCGTTATACGCATCAGCATGCCGACGGCATTGCTGTTGCTGACAGAAACCCTTTTGAAAAATTCACAAGACTTCACCTGCTCGGCTTCTTCTAGAAACGCCTGGTTTGAAGTCAATTCTTCGTAAACAGCCTCAGGAAGCAGGACCTCGCCAAACAGTTTTCCAAGAATATCAAGACGATTGATTTTTAGGAAAGAGATTATCGGAGTTGCATCTGATACGACAATCATTCTTACCTCTTGGCAAGGAGTTCCTTAATGTTGGATGCATCCTGCTCGGCCTCATCCCAGCTCTGGTCGATATAGGGAATGCCCTCGCTTCCGTATAGTTCGATAAGTTCCCATTTGGAAATGCCCAAAATTTCAGCGGCACGCCCATGGGAAATAGTCTCGTTCTTGATAAACGGATACAACAGCAACGCATTGCGACGGAGTTCGTCGCTCTTGTTATCGCACACCATAAGGTCTGCAATATCTTCTGGAATGTCCATTGTTACTGTCGGCATAGGAAACCTCCTATTCCCAATATACATTTTTGGGGGCGAAAACGCAAGTTTTTGAACCGTTCTGTGTTGAAATGGACCATATGAATGAAGCTAATAGAGCTTTTATGGGCGTTTTTCACTCGTATTAATCTGAATCCGAAGGTGACGCAATTCATAACGCAGTAATATTCTTATCATATTGTTTCTTCAACGGACTTTTTGATACTATTTTTACGTTAGACTTTATCTGGATTTGGGGTATATGGAAATCTCGAAAAAAATATCTGAAAAGTTTGAATGTGATATTCAAAATATCGCTAAGTCATTTATTGAATATTTTGACAAACGATTAAATAAAAAGATAAATGATTATGTTTTGAATTGGATTGAATATGTCATTCGTTTGATACCGCCTAAAAAACGAGAAGTTCATTTCAGTAAGGGCTTTTGGGAAAGGGCTCCCAAAGAATGCTGGAAACAGATTCGCTTCTTAGCAGATAGATTTAAATCTGGAGAAGATGTAAATCCATATCTATCAAAGACTGTGCAAAATGCTTTGCAAGGAAAAAGAACTGATATGCTGTGGACGGATTGGGAAATATCTCACTTTCATCTTTCTGAAAACATTCCCAATGGGTCGTATTTTTCAGGAAGGTCTGATTATCTGTTGTTCGCAATTGTTGGCGACTATTTTGTTTGTTTTCTTGATGCAAGACCCCATCCAAAGGGAGCTGAATTTGCTGATCCTGAATTGTATAAATATATATGCGAATCTTGGCCGGAGCTAGTAAATAATCTCGAAGGAATCTCTCCCGATAAGGATTGGTCCAAAGAAGAAATTCATAAATTTCGGCAAAGGGGTTTGAATGTATGTTATTCGTATAATGGTCAAGTCAAGGCGTTAGGCGGTCTAACAACAGTGAGCGGGAAATCTGTTCGGAGTGTTTTTTTAAAAGACAGGATGACTCTTGAGCTAGGTGAGTTGTCGAAAAGACTTGCCGATTATGTCGAAAAGGAATTTATAAACTTTAGTGAAAGTGATTATTTATTAAAACTAGAAACAGATGGTGTACGCCTTGTCTGCTCATCAAGCAATGAAAGCGCAGTTCTTGATGAACGAAATTATCCAACGGTCAATTACATTTTTAATCAAAAATGGCTAGTAGAAAAAGTGGTGGAATGCAACAGAGTTACTCAAATGGACGTGTCAGCTACCCATTTTTAGGACTGGTTTAAAGTATACAAAATCACCCAGTTCTCATCAACCGATACTCCAATGGAGCGAGGTTGTTCAAGGAGTCGTGAGGTCTTTCGTTGTAGTAGTAGTCCGTCCACTTTTCGGTAATTTCCCTTACATCATCTAAAGTCCTGAAAATGTAGGCATCAAGAACAGCCCTTCGATACGATCCGTTAAATCGTTCGATATAGCCGTTCTGTGTCGGGCGCCCGGGCTGTGTGTACAAAATTTTGATTCCGTTTCCATCGCACCAATCTTGAAATTCATGTGAAATGAATTCTAGGCCGTTGTCACAGCGAATGTTGCTCGGTTTGCCTTTCTCCCAAATGATTTCCTCCATGAACCGGATCAAGCGGGATGCCGGTATGGAATGCGCAACTTTCTGTGCGACGGCCACACGGTCGCTATCGTCGATGACATTGAGTACGCGGAACTTGCGGTTGCTTTGCAAAACGTCAGTAACGAAGTCCATCGACCAGGTGACATTATCCTGGTCCGGTGTCACGAGCGGATTCTTGACACGGGCTGGCAAGCGTTTGCGCAACGGCTTTCGCTTGTTGAAATGAATCGCCTCGTAGACACGGTGGACCTTCTTGTGGTTCCACAGATATCCATCTTTGCGAATCAGCCTGAATATTTTCCAGAAGCCATCGTTGGCAGCCTCGGCCTTCTGCCGTATCACAGCCTCGACTTCGGAATCGTCCCTGGTAGATTCGTAGTAGAAGAACGACTTGTGGATGCCCATCAATCTGCACACCCGAGTAATGCTGATGTCGTATTCCTCCGCGATTTCGCCCGCAATCTCCTTGCGGGTCTCGGGTGTCAGAGTTTTGCAGAAACTCAATTCGCCTCAGTCATATTGGCTCATGCAAGCATGGCCAATACGACGTTCGTCTCTAGAGTTTTTTTTTCGATAACCTCGCGGAGAATCTCGTTGTTCAGGGCGAGATTGGCGTACATCTTCTTGAGCTTGGTGTTTTCTTCTTCGAGTTCTTTCAGTTTCTTAAGCTGGCTAACCTCGAGACTGCCGTACTTCCGTTTCCATTGATAGAGCGTGGCTCTGGAAACATTGAGTCGCCTGCAGATTTCATCTGCAGACACCCCAGCTTCAAGTTCGTTTACGCTTTTGACGATTTCCGATTCGGAATGAGTCAGTTTCTTCATGGCTGTTCCTTTGCTACCAAAGGTAACATTTTGACGCAGGCGGAATTGCCTTTTGTCTAGTTATGAACAGTCCTAATTATGGGGAAGCTTACAGAAATGGGTAGCTGACATCTTCACTATATTTCGATAAGAATATGCAATTTGTTGGAGGAACCGTTGGGAGTGATATCCTTTTTTATAAAGATTTTTTACCATCGATTCAAATTATTTATATAGGAAATCCTCTCAGCAACAACACGTTCAAAGGCAAAGTAAATTTATATAACGAATCAAAATATTTTGAAAATAGCGATTTGTCTTCCGAAAAAGGCGTCGCTTATAGAGACAAATTAGAATGCATTTATATTGCAGTCAAAGGAAATATGAAAGAAATCAAAGAACTCGTTGGGGCTAAAGTCTTTAAACGGGGTAATTTACGGTATAGTATACAAAACGATGAATTTCAATCGCTTTCTTGCAAAGATGGTGTGATTAAAAAAAACATCTGAAAAAAGGTAATCATTGCCAAATGAAGGGGAAAAATTCGTTTTTAGGTTTTAAAGTAAACTTCATGATTTAACGGCTTTAACGACGCCTTATGCATTTTTTGCAATGAGTTGCTCCCCGCTTAATAGCCTCATTTCTTGATATCTGAATGCAGTTTTTTGTGCATCTTATAGCGGATGTGCAACCTAACTCATGATATTTCAGTGTTTTGGTATTAAATACAACTAAGTCAGAATGCTTATCTTTTGACGGCTGCAAGTTTGTTTGATGAGCATATACATTCACTGAACCTAAAAAGAGGATTGTGACCAAAGCAATGCATTTAAGGAATTTTGTTAAGAAAGTCATCGTTCATTTTGGAAAGAATTTACTCGTTTTTATTATAGAAAAAACAAGAAAAATTAGCAAGCCAGGCGTTGCGGGTGCGGCGTCTGAGCACCCGCTAGAAGGGGGAGCGGAAGACCCGTCTGGGGTGGGTAAAAAAAGAAGCCCGCTTGCGCGGGCTTGATACTTTGGGTGGGGTCGGGGCTGAAGCGAGGGGAAGGCTTTCCCCTATCATACAACCACTACTTCTTCACATGCCTGTGGTATTCCTGCAAGCTGCATACTTCGAATCTTCCGAAGTCGTGCTTGTCCATGAGGCCTTCCACGGTAGAGGTAAGGGCGGCGATGGTCGTCGTGATAGGAATGCCCGAGACAACGGCCTTGGAGCGCATCTGGATTTCGTCGACCATGGCTTCGGCGCCAGTTTCGGTGGTGTTCACGATCCACTGCACTTCCTTATCGTGGATAAGGTCGAGCAGGTTCGGGCGGCCACGGGAGATGCGGAACACGGCGCGAGTCTTGATGCCTTCGTTGTAGAGCATGGTGGAGGTGCCGCGGGTGGCGTACAGTTCGTATCCGAGGTTCACGAGCTGGCGAATGAGCGGTACTGCCTTCTGCTTGTCTTCGTCCTTGAGCGAGACGAAGATGTTGCCCTGGCTCGGGACCTTGTTGCCCGATGCCAGCTGGCTCTTGAGGTAGGCAAGACCGCGGTCGCGATCGAGGCTCATGACTTCGCCGGTGGATTTCATTTCTGGAGAAAGCGTGATATCGACACCCGGGAACTTGACGAACGGGAACACGGCTTCCTTGACGCTCACGTAAGGCACGTGCACTTCTTCGGTAAAGCCGATTTGTTCGAGGGTTTCGCCGAGCATGCAGCGGCTAGCGTAGCTGGCAAGCGGGACGCCGATGGACTTGGAAACGAACGGCACGGTGCGGGAGGCGCGCGGGTTCACTTCGATCATGTAGAGTTCGCCGTCCTTCACGGCGAGCTGCATGTTCATGAGGCCAACAACGTGGAGTTCCTTTGCAAATTCCTTGGCATAGGCGCGGACCTTGTCCTGGATTTCCTTGGAAAGGGTCATCGGCGGGATGACGCTGGCGGAGTCGCCGGAGTGAATGCCCGCGGGTTCCACGTGTTCCATGATGGCGCCCACCACGGTGTGCTTGCCGTCGCTGATGCAATCTACATCGAGTTCGGTGGCGTCTTCGAGGAAGCGGTCGATGAGGATGGGCTTGCCTTCGCCAATGGCGGCGGCTTCTTCCACGAACTTGCGGAGGTACTTTTCCTTATAGACAATCACCATGCCGCGGCCGCCGAGAACGAAGCTCGGGCGCACCAAAACGGGGTAGCCGATTTTCTCGACGATAGCGAGGGCTTCTTCCACGTTGTGGGCGATGCCGCTTTCGGCCTGTTTGATGCCGACCTTGTCAACTAACTGCTTGAAGAAGTCGCGGTCTTCGGCGAGGTCGATGTCTTCGGGACTCGTGCCAACGACGTTTGCACCGGCCTTCTTGAGGCGCATGGCGAGGTTCAGCGGAGTCTGGCCACCGAATTGCACGATGACGCCCGCGCACTTTTCGCGTTCGTAAATGCCCATCACGTCTTCGAGCGTGAGCGGTTCAAAGTAGAGTTTGTCGGAGGTGTCGTAGTCGGTGGAAACCGTTTCGGGGTTGGAGTTCACCATGATGACTTCGTAGCCTTCGCGACGCAGTGTAAATGCAGCGTGGCAGCAGCAGTAGTCAAATTCAATACCCTGACCGATTCTGTTCGGACCACCGCCGAGCACCATGATGCGCTTCTTGCTTTGGTGACCCGAAATTTCGCGGACCGGTTCGGTATTGTCGGCGTAGCAGCTATAGTAATAAGGAGTGATAGCTTCGAATTCGCCGGCGCAAGTATCGACGGAGTAGTAGCTCGGGACGAGGCCAATCTGCTTACGCACGGCCATGACTTCTTCCGGAGTCTTGTGGAAGAGGTAACCGATCTGGATATCGCTGAAGCCGAATTCCTTAGCCTGGCGGAAGAGCGGCAAGTCTTTGGCGAGTGCTTCTAACGAACCTGCGGAAAGAATTTCGTCTTCGAAGCAGGCGAGTTCTTCCAGGTGGCGCAAGAAGTAGCGGTCGATTCTGGTCACATCGTAAAGTTTTTCGATGCTCCAGCCGCGACGGAAGGCTTCGTACACCACGAAGATGCGTTCTGCACTCGGGCGGGCGACTTCCGTGGCGAGCGTTTCGTCGTCGTATTCCTTGAACTTTTCGCACTTGGCGCAAGCACCGAATCCGCCGAATCCCGTTTCGAGGGAGCGGAGGGCCTTCTGCATGGCCTGCTTGAAGTTCGTACCGATGGCCATGGCTTCGCCCACAGATTTCATCTGGGTGCCGAGCGTGGAATCGGCCTTCGGGAACTTTTCGAATGTAAAGCGCGGAACCTTCACGACAACGTAGTCGAGAGCCGGTTCAAAGCAGCTTGGGGTCGATTGCGTAATATCGTTGCGGAGTTCGTCGAGCGTGTAACCCACAGCGAGAAGTGCTGCAATCTTTGCGATGGGGAAGCCCGTTGCCTTGGAGGCAAGAGCTGAAGAACGGGACACACGCGGGTTCATTTCGATGATGATGCGGCGGCCGGTCTTGGGTTCGATGGCCCACTGCACGTTGGATCCGCCAGTTTCCACGCCGATAGCTTCCATGACCTTCAAGGAGTCATCGCGCATGGCCTGGTAGGCGCGGTCATCAAGGCTCTGGATCGGAGCGACCGTGATGGAGTCGCCCGTGTGAACGCCCATCGGGTCGAGGTTTTCAATGGAGCAGACGATAACGGCATTGCCCTTCTTATCGCGCATGACTTCCATTTCGAATTCTTTCCAGCCGAGGAGCGATTCTTCGATAAGCACTTCGTTGTTGAGCGAGGCGTCAAGACCGCGGTTCACGATGGTTTCGAATTCTTCTTCGTTGTGGGCGATACCGCCACCAGTACCACCAAGCGTAAAGCCCGGACGGATGATCAACGGCCAGCTTCCGATGGTGTGGGCGATAGCGGTTGCTTCGCTCATGGAGTGTGCGGAACCGGAGCGGGGGAGGTCAAGCCCGATCTTGAGCATGGCTTCCTTGAACAAGTGACGGTCTTCGGCGCGCTGGATAGATTCTGCCTTGGCGCCGATGAGTTCCACCTGGTAGCGGTCGAGAATGCCGCGTTCGTTGAGTTCCATGGCGAGGTTCAAGGCGGTCTGGCCACCGAGTGTGGGGAGCAAGGCGTCCGGGCGTTCGCGGCGGATGATTTCGTGCAAAATATCGACGCTCAGCGGTTCGATGTAGGTGCGGTCGGCCATTTCGGGGTCGGTCATGATGGTTGCTGGGTTGGAGTTCACGAGCACCACTTCGTAACCTTCACGACGAAGCACCTTGCAAGCCTGCACGCCGGAGTAGTCGAATTCGCAGCCCTGGCCAATCACAATCGGGCCAGAACCAATGAGCATAATCTTCTTGATGTCGGTACGCTTAGGCATTCTTGCCTCCCTTGAAAGCTTCAATCATCTTCTTAAATTCTTCAAACAAGTACATGGAATCGTTCGGACCCGGGGCAGATTCCGGATGGTACTGCACGCTGAATGCCGGGAACTTTTTGTGGCGGATGCCTTCGACCGTGTTGTCGTTCAGGTTGATGTGCGTGACTTCGACATCGGCGGGGAGAGACGTTTCGTCAATGGCGTAGTTGTGGTTCTGCGACGTGATTTCGACAGCGCCCGTCAAGAGATTCTTGACCGGATGGTTGCAGCCGTGGTGGCCGAACTTGAGCTTGGAAACTTTAGCACCGAGAGCAAGGCCTAAAAGCTGGTTCCCAAGGCAAATACCCATGAGTGGAATCTTACCGAGGAGCTGCTTGACCATGTTGTAAACCTGCGGGAGGCTGTTCGGGTCGGCAGGACCGTTGGAGAGGAATACGCCATCCGGCTTCTGTTCCATAATCTTTTCGTAGCTTGTGCCAATCGGCATGACCGTGATGCGCATGTCCTGAGCGGCGAGGTTTCTCAAGATGTTCGTCTTGATACCGAAATCGAGAGCGACAACGTGATACTTGCCTTCGGTGTTGAATTCGTAACCGTTCGGGTCGGAGACCTTGCTCGCGTAGTCCTGACCGTCGAGGCCTTCCCAAGCTTTTGCCTTTGCGATTGCTTCAGCTTCGGTCATTTCCGTGTCTTCGACGTGGAGGTAAGCCTTCTGGGCACCGTGGGTGCGGAGGTGGAGCGTGAGGGCGCGAGTATCGACGCCTGCAATGCCAGCCTTCTTCTGGGCGAGCATGTAATCATGAAGCGATTCTTCGTTCAGTTCCTTGGAAACCCAGTCGAGGGAGTTCACGACAATGCCGTTCAAGAAAACCTGGCGGGATTCGGACTTTTCAAAGTTCGTAGCGTAAGCGCCAACTTCGGCCGTGGTGAAAACCACGAACTGACCGGCGTAAGACGGGTCGGTCAAAATCTGCTTGTAGCCAGCCATACCGGTATTGAACACGGCTTCGCCTACGGTATCTTTCTTTTCGCCAAAAGCGTAACCGTGGAATACGGCTCCGTCAGCCAAGGCTATAAAAGCCTTGCGCTCGCGCTTTGCTTTCCATTGAAATTTTTCGTTCATGATTTACTCGTTGCTATAGTTAAAAGGCTGTGTATAAAAAGAAAGGCAAAAGCTAAATGCCTTTGCCTTAAAAATAAAACTCTTAAAAAAATGAATAGTCTTGTCAAAAACTGAAACCCAACCGACCTTTTTGTGGGCCGAAACTGCTTCCTTGAAGGCGAGTTCGAAGTCGACAAGTTCCATTCTTTTCATCGGGGGCTAATTATAGTAAATTGACAGGTTTACGACAATCCATTATTTAAGATTTTTTGCTTTTAATTTTTCTCGTCTGCGGCTTTGAGGAGTCCGAGGAAGAGCGGTGCCGGGTGGATCAGCGAGGACTTCAGTTCAGGGTGGAACTGGCAGGCCATAAAGTAGGGGTGGTCCGTGAGTTCCATAATCTGCATAATGTCTTCGTTGGCTGCTTTTCCGGAGAAAACGAGCTTTTGCTGATTTGCACCGGTCGGATCGCCCTTTTCAATCTGTTCGACATACTGCGGGTTCACTTCGTAGCGGTGGCGGAAGCGTTCGCGGATGGCGGTAGAACCGTAAACCTGGGCAGCAAGGCTATTTTCCTTGATGACCACGTCGTGACCACCGAGGCGCATCGTCGCACCCAGGTCCTTGATGTTTTCTTGACCGGGGAGGAACGCAATGACCGGAACTTCGACGTGGTTCGTTTCGCTTTCCATTTCGACCGTACCTGCACCCTGCATACCGCAGACGTGGCGTGCAAATTCCACGACGGAGAGTTGCATACCGTAACAGATGCCAAGGAACGGAATCTTGTTTTCGCGCACGTAGCGGATGACCTGGATCTTGCCTTCGATACCGCGGCTACCGAAACCGCCCGGAACGATGACAGCATCGATTCCCTTGAGAGCCGTTTCGACAGAGACTGTACCATTTTCAATTTTCTCCGTATCGACCCAGCGGATGTTGGCGTGCAAATCCAAATGGGCGGAGGCATGTGTAATCGCTTCGACGACGGATGCGTAAGAATCTTCGAGGGCAAGGTACTTGCCGCAAATGGCAACGGTAAGCGTCTTGCGCGGATTCACGGAATTGCGCTTGAGGGCGTCCACGAGCTTGCTCCACTGATCGAGTTTCGGCGGGGCGTAAATGCCAAGCGTCTTGGAAAGAATCTCGGGAATGCCTTCGGCATCGTAAACGAGCGGGCATTCGTAAACGTGCTTCACATCAATGCCAGAGATGATATGGTCTGCCGGCAGGTTGCAGAACAAACCAATTTTTGCCTTGAGGTGCGGCTTGATATATTCTTCGCAACGACCGATAACGATTTCCGGGTAAATGCCGAGCTTGTTCAAATCACGCACGGACATCTGTGTGGGCTTGGACTTCTGTTCGTTCACGCCAGACGGAATCGGGACGTAGGTGAGGTGTACGAAAATGGCGTTGTGGTCGCCGACTTCATGGCTCAACTGGCGAGCGGCTTCGATGTAAAACTGGTTTTCGAGATCGCCTACGGTACCGCCGATTTCAATCAACAGCACATCCGCTTTTTCCTGGTTTGCAATTCTGTAAAACTGTTCCTTGATAAGGTCAGTCACATGCGGGATGAACTGCACCGTATGGCCAAGATAGTCGCCGCGACGTTCCTTTTCGAGGATCATCTTGAAAATGCGGCCCATCGTGAGGCTCCAATCTTTCTTGGCGGTCACGTTCAAAAAGCGTTCGTAGTGGCCGAAGTCCATATCGCATTCGCCACCGTCATCCAAAACAAAAACTTCACCATGTTCAGTCGGGTTCATCGTGCCCGGATCTGTGTTGAGGTAACCATCACACTTGACCGGAACCACCTTCATTCTAGCAGAAAGCAGCGCCCCGATGGACGCTGCCGCTACCCCTTTGCCGAGTCCGGAGATGACGCCTCCGGTGACGATAATAAACTTAGTCTTTCCGTTGTATCTATGCTGTAATGCCATTTTAATTTTCCTAATTTACACAAATTGTAATTCTTTTTGTCGCTATAAGCAAAAGGCGTGCCAAAAGTGGAGATATGGCGATTTTTGCGAATTTTCCGATAACGGACGCAAACTCCACACGAAAACATTTTACATAAAATGTAAATTTTCAATTTTGTTTTACATTTTATGTAATCACAACTTACAAAAAAAAGAGCGCGCATTTCTGCACGCCCATTTATAGATCCCGACACAAAGCAGGAATCTCTATGTCTTATTACTTCACAACCTTGTAGGTCTTATCGCCAACGATGACGAGGAAGTTGCCTCTGCTATTGATGCGGACTTCTTGCATGGAGGAGCTTGTCTTTGCAGACTTGAGCACGCGACCATTTACGTCCGTAACAGCGAACTTGGTGCCAATCACAGCGTTTTCAATAACGATGGCGCTATTGGTAGACCAAACTCTCACAGCGTTGTTCAACTTAATCTTGGACCCAATGGCGATGGTTTCCGGCTTTGCGCTAACCTTGTAAAGCTTGCAAGATTCGAAAGCGTAGAACGTGGTATCCTTTTCAATCTTCACGCCACAGTATTCGCTTGCTTCGACAGACTTTTCTTCGACGGTCGGCTTCGGCTTCCAAATCTTGAAGTTCCCGCTCAAGTGGAGCATGGCGAGGTAGTGGACCAAGCCATCATAGTAGCGGTACTGACCGGTCATGAACTTCGTGTCCCAAGCGTTCTGGAGATTCTTCTTGATCTTTTCTTCGGAATCAGCAGTGCTTCTCAAAGCGATTGCGGCAACGGCGTTTGCACCGGCTTCGCCCTGCGTGTACTGTTCTTGCGGATTGGAGCCGTCCCAGTTAAAGCGAGCGTGCTGATAGCCGTCCTTTTCAAAGAAATTGATGATGCGATTTGCCATTTCAATTTCTCTGGTAGAGTCAGCACCGAACAGGTAATAGTCCATACCGAAGTTCATAGCGCAACGCATGGCGTCGTACATGTACTTGGTGGAATTGGAGTTGTAAGAATAGGACTGCGGCTGACCATTGAAGGAGCTGTAGTCGGCAAACAAGCCAGAGCTCGAGTTAGAAGACTTGTAAAGGTGATCGCGTGCAGCGGTGACTGCCTTTTTCCACTTGTCAGTATCCTTTTCTGCCCAGCGGGAGAAGAGTTCCAAGTAAGCAGGCAAGTCATATGACGGGTCAGAGAAATCGTTACCATTGCCGAGCGGCTGGAACACGATAATGTAGTTGCCCTGGTTAAAGAGCTTGTGGCTCGGGTTGTTCCACATCTTGTCCATAATGTACAGAGCATCCTTTCTGTACTGATCATCGTCCCAGCGGTTTGCTGCGAACAAGAGAGACATCATGAAATACATTTCACCATCGGGTGCGCAGTTATCGTCACCACCCATGCCGTTGTCACCACGCTGCCAGGCAAAGTAACCGTCCCAGTCACCACCCTTGTGCCACATGTGGTTCTTGGCCCATTTCCAAAGCTTGTCAAATTCTTCTTTGTGACCTGTCTGCACGGCAATCATCATGCCGTAAGACATACCTTCGGAGCGAACGTCATTGTTGTTGATATCCTTGATGTAACCTTCGTTACCATTGTCGAAGAACACCTTGGAATTGTTGTCGCCCTTAAAATAGTGTTCCCACATCGCATCCATTTTTTCTTTGATTTCGGCGTCGGTCTTGCCCAAGTAGGTCTTGAACGGGCTTTCGTAGTTGCCGGTGTAGTACGCACCGTTAAACTGGGAACCATCTTTTTCGCAGTCCGGGCCATAGTAAGCGCCGTTTTCATCAAAGAAATTACCTGCGGTATCAGCTGCAGTTGCCATGGCGGCACTGAACAGCAAGGAAAGAGAGAATGCGCAAAGTTTTGTTGATTTCATGGCAACAATTATATTTTCATTTTGCCACTTTTTATAGTGGTTTAGACAAAATCCCGATGTAAGTTTTTACAACAAAAAGAAGTTTATCAAAAAAAATCACCCGCCTTTCGACGAGTGATTTTGTCTTCGGTTTTGATGTGCTTAAATCATTAGTAGATGAACAACATCTCGCGGTACTTCGGAAGCGGCCACTTTTCGTCCGGAACAATCTTTTCGAGAGAGTCCACAACCAAGCGGAGGTCGAGCATACCGTTCAAGATATCTTCGTGCTTCCCAGCGAGAGCCTTTTCCATCACTTCGATAGCAGAGAGCAACTTCTTGATGCCTTCGCCAAGTGGCTTGGCGTAAGAATCGAGAGCCGGGAAGCCCTGGTTCAGAGCCATTTCGTTTGCCTTGAGAGCGGCGGAGTAAGCTTCGATAGCCTGCGGGAGAATGATGTCCTTGGCCATGTCGCGAGCGATTTCACCTTCGATGTGAATCTTCTTGTGGTAGTCTTCCATGTTGACTTCGTAGCGGGAATCGAGTTCGCGCTTGTTGAACACGCCGTACTTTTCGAAGAGGGCGACGTTTTCTTTCTTGGTAAGTGCCTGAAGGGCTTCCATGGTGGTGCGGGTATTCGGGAGACCACGCTTAGCAGCTTCTTCAACCCATTCGTCCGTGTAACCGTTGCCGTTGAAGATAACGCGCTTGTGTTCCTTGACAATCTTCTGGAGAAGGTTCTGGAGTTCTTCGTGGAACTTGTCTGCAGGAACGTTGGCAAGCTTGTCTGCAATGATGTCGAATGCTTCTGCAACAATCGTGTTGAGGATAACGTTCGGTTCAGAGCAGCTCTGGCTAGAACCCGGTGCACGGAATTCGAACTTGTTACCAGTGAATGCGAACGGAGAAGTACGGTTACGGTCCGTAGCGTCACGCGGGAGCGGCGGGAGAGTATCGGAACCGAGCTTGAGAGCGCCAGCCTGCTTGCTGGACTTCGGATCACCCTTTTCGAGCTGGTCGACGACGTCAGCAAGCTGGTCGCCGAGGTACATGGAGATGATTGCCGGAGGAGCTTCGTTTGCGCCAAGTCGGTGGTCGTTACCAGCGCTTGCAACAGCCATACGGAGCAGGTCAGCGTGAGTATCGACGGCGTAAATCACAGCGCAGAGCGTGGTGAGGAAGATGGCGTTCTGGTGCGGGTCCTTGCCCGGATTCAAGAGGTTGGTCTTACCGTAGTTCACAGACCAGTTGTTGTGCTTACCAGAACCGTTGATGCCAGCAAACGGTTTTTCGTGGAGGAGGCAGACGAGTCCGTGGCGGTCAGCAACCTGACGGAGAACTTCCATAATCTGCATGTTGTGGTCGCAAGCGAGGTTCACTTCTTCGAACATCGGAGCAAGTTCGAACTGAGCCGGAGCGACTTCGTTGTGGCGGGTCTTAGCCGGAATGCCGAGCTTCCAGAGTTCCTTTTCCACATCGTTCATGAAGTTCAAAATGCGAGACGGAATGCTACCGAAGTAGTGGTCTTCCATCTGCTGGTGCTTTGCCGGAGCTGCACCGAACAGGGTGCGGCCAGCCTGATAAAGGTCCGGGCGCTGGAGGTAGAAGCGCTTGTCGACGAGGAAGTATTCCTGTTCGGCACCGAGCGTAACGGTGACCTTCTGCTGGGCAACACCGAAGAGGCCCATGAGACGGTCGGCGGATTTCTGCAAAGCCTGGATAGAACGGAGAAGCGGAGTCTTCTTGTCGAGTGCTTCACCAGTGTAGCTACAGAATGCAGTCGGGATGCAGAGCGTTGCACCGTTGCCGTGACGCTTGATGAATGCCGGGGAAGTCGGGTCCCAAGCGGTGTAACCACGAGCTTCGAAAGTAGAACGGAGACCGCCGCTCGGGAAAGAAGATGCGTCCGGTTCGCCGACGATCAAGTTCTTGCCGCTGAAAGCGAGGATAGCCTTGTCGCCTTCGGGTTCCAAGAAAGAGTCGTGTTTTTCGGCAGTGGAACCGGTAAGAGGCTGGAACCAGTGAGTAAAGTGAGTAGCGCCGCGATCAAGGGCCCACTTTTTCATGCCGTGTGCAACTTCGCCAGCGATGCTCGGGTCGAGCGGTGCGCCGTCATCGATAGTTGCAAAAAGCTTTTTGCAGATGTCTTTCGGCAGGTAAGTGCGCATGGCGTCGGCGTTGAAAACGTCTTCACCATAAAAGTCGATGTTTGCGGGGGCTGCGGCCATATTTGCGCCGGCGGCTTCGCTCGCGATTTCCTTGATTGCTTTTAATCTATATGCGTTGCTCATTTGGCAAACTCCTTATTGTTTTTTTGTTTTTCGCTGCCCTATTTGCAAAAAACGTGCCAAAATGGAATTTGAATGATTTTATGCGAAAAATGTGTAATTTGTGGGTTTCTAGCACACTTTACAAAATGCGATGTTTTCCAATTTTTGGAAAAACGAATGTTAATTTACAGAAAGTGTAAAAACAAGGTGTAAAATTGCGCTTGAACTAAGCCTTTTGTCGCCCACATGCACTTTATTTGACAAAAGTCTTTACAATTCATAATTTTGGCGTAGAAAAGTAAGCTCGTACAGCGTTTTTTTCCATGAAAATTTGGCTTTTTTTGTTAATTATATCAATATTATGGGGAGCTTGTAGCAATAGCAGTAGCTCGTCCAACGATATTGTACCCGACGTCGAACCCGAACCAAAAATAATGGAGGGTATGCAGGTCATCAAAGGCGGTGATCTGTTTTTGGGAAGTAACGAATCTTCGTTCAGGGTCGCCGAACGCCCCGCCATGAAAGTCCATCTCGATTATGAATTTTATTTAGATGTTCACGAAGTTACTTGCGGGGACTATCGAATTCTCGCGAAAAAAGGCAAGGTGAAAGACTTTGGCGAATGCGCAAACGATGAGCTACCATTAGCCAATGTTACTTATTTCGACGCCGTTCTTTATGCGAACGCCAAGAGCGTAGAACTAAATCATGATACGGCTTACACGTACTCAAAAGCAACATACGATAGCGAAGGCCATTGCTCAAATCTGGAAGGTTTTGCGTTCCATCCTGATGCCGATGCTTTTCGACTTCCAACAGAAGCAGAGTGGGTTCTCGCAGCATCACAAAGCTGGAATCCCAAAGAAAAAAGCTGGAATTCTGACAATTCCGAATTTCATGCGCACCCCGTCTGTACTGCAGGGAAGGATTCTTTAGGATTTTGCGACTTGGCAGGAAATGTAAAAGAGTGGGTGAACGACTGGGCTGGAACGTTCCGCGACACGACTGTTACAAATTACGTCGGCGCTCCAGATGGTGGCGCTGTTGGGGAAAGAGTTTTAAAAGGCGGATATTATTCAGACCGCGCATCAGAAATAAATTTGGTTTCCCGTGGCGATGATTACACCGTAGAATCTTCATCTCATGCAGAACGAATTGGGTTCCGACTCGCTTTTGGAAAAATTCCATCTCCGACATGGCTTGATGATAATGGCAAGGTGCAACAAAGCGTAGTTTCTCCGCTTGCAAGCGCGACAGCCTTAAAATCTTATACGGGAACATACAACATGATTCTCGCGTTCAGAAACGACATCAGCGGGAATCTTGCTTACATCAATTACAATGACGGAACGTTATCCGTTACAGAAATTGAAGACACTTTGGAAGTTTACCATCCCGATATTTCGCCTGACGGAAAACATGTAGCATTCTGCACTCGATTTGAAGGTATTGCTGGAGAATCCCGCCTTTACGTTCGCGACCTGAACGCAAACGGTTCAAATCTTGTAAAGCTCGATGTTCCAAGCGCTGCTATTCCGCGTTGGCGCGTTGTAAACGGCGACACGGTTATCGTTTACGTCACGGATGCTGGCAACAACAAAGACGAAACCGCATTTGCAGCGACGAGTACGTGGCAAGTCAAATTCGCAAATGGCAAATTTGGCGCCCCTGAAAAACTTTTCGACGGAGCTTATCACGGCGGCGTTAGCGAAGATAACAAACTCGCTGTTACAGGTGCAAGATTGTTGCGTGCCCTCTTTGCAGATCCAGCATCCGACATTACGCAAAAATCAAACACCGCCATATGGTACAATAACGAACAAGCTTGCAATGCGTCCCTAGCACAAGACGGCAGCAAGCGCACCGCATTCCTTGATTTTGCAGGAAAAACCGGGACTGAGTTTGTCGGAACTCCGTATGCCACGCACGAACGCATCCTTATCGCCGACAGCAATGGCAAATTGTTGCAGAGCGTCAAATCTCCTGATGGCTATACATACGATCACAGTGAATGGGCTACCGATGGGGATCGCTCCAACATCGTAGCGACTCTTGTCAATAAAAACGGAGCCCACACGAAAATCGTGCTTGCAAACCCTACCGACAATATCATTTTGGAACTTGCCGAAGGCGATGAACTCTGGCACCCCAATTTATGGGTGAAAAAAGTCTTCAAAGCGCCGAAGGACACTATTCCGCAAGATTCCGTAAAAAAGGATTCCATTCCCAAAGACACCATTCCTAAGGACTCCATCCCCAAAGATACTGTTAAAAAAGACACCGTTAAAAACGATACACTTCCTAAAGATACGTTCCAATTGGATCCGGACAGTGCGGAAATTTACTTTGTCCCGGGCACGTCAGAAATAGCCGTCAAGTGGCGCTATAAAATTGATTTGCTTTGGCATCAATACGACTCGCTAAACACAGTCATTCTCGGATCGTCGCGTGCGCTTCACGGCGTTATCCCGTCGCTTTTCGATCAAAAGTTCAAGGCGCTCAATATGGCAAATTCAAACAGCATGCTTTATTGTGCAAATTTCATTTTTGAGAACTACGTTCTTCCGCACGTCAGCCACCTCAAATACGTCGTCATTTCCGTTGATATGGATATCTGGTTCAATTCGGCGCCCAACAGCTTCTTGTTAAACAACCACCGCAATTATCCCGGCTACGCCTATGACGAGGACCATAATTATTGGAAGGATTCTGTTCCGAGCAAGCTTGCTGAATACACGAGAAATTCTCCAGGATATTCCAAGTTTGAACCGCTATTGAATACCATGGGTTACGAACAACTTGAAGCTGCAGGGTGGGATGATCCTAAAATTTGGACAGATAGTTTGTGGCTGAATCGCTATTCCAACCTTTATTACGACAACTTTAATTTATTGAAAACGATTATTGAAGAATGTGAAGCGCGAGAAATTTACGTCATTGGCGTCATCTTCCCGCAGAACCCCGCATACAAAAATACCGGTGCACTCGGATTCCACGGAATACAGAGGAGCAAGGCTCCCGCGCTTATCAAGGAACTCGCCGATTTACACGATGAACACCCCAACTTTGTCCTTATGGACGAAAACAAGATGGGGGAGCACGACTACACCGACGACATGGCTTTTGACAGCAACCATCTAGCCCACGAAGGGGCTATTCAAATGACGAAACGTCTAGATTCTCTTTTGCAAACTTTGCCGTAAATAGCCCGCGAAACTTCATTTTGTGGCTCTGTCGGGCCAGGCCGTACTTTTGGGTCGAAACTGCGAAAAAGCTGCGAAAATGACCCTCTGGCTCTGTTAGGCCAGGCCGTATAGCTGCGAACATGCT
>Ga0256407_10004613_pt1 | contig 22822 bp, 16 predicted proteins | sample RumenRJG_04DNA_FD_193489 | JGI IMG/M metagenome (GOLD analysis project Ga0256407, IMG submission 193489) | Bovine rumen microbial communities from Lethbridge, Alberta, Canada - RJG_04 | ecosystem: Host-associated > Mammals > Digestive system > Stomach > Rumen | place: Canada: Alberta... | reverse complement strand
ATGTTTATCAATGGCGGTATCATCAACGTTGAAGTCTCGGCAGACGGAGGCAAGGCTATCAATGGCGATGCCAACGTAACCATCAACGGGGGACGTACTACTGTCATTGCGACGGGTAATGGTACATGGGAAGTTGACGAGACCCTCGCCACAGGCGGCGACACGAAAGCGGCTGCAGGTATCGGCAGTGACGGCAATTTCTATATGAATGGCGGCGAGCTGTATGCCAAGGCTACCGGCAGTGGCGGTAAGGGTGTCAAGGCCGACTATGAAGCATATATCACAGGCGGTAAGATTCGCATCATCACAGAAGGCGGCCTCTACTATAGCAACGGAACGACAGAAAACCATAACTATACTGGTAATACCGACAATCTGGCAAGTGCCTACACTTCTTCGCCTAAGGGCATGAAAATCGGTACGAAAGACGACACCGTATCGCCCACTGTCACCTATGGTGTCCTGAAAATCTCGGGTGGCGACATCATGATACGCACCAGTGGCAACAATGCCGAAGGTATTGAGAGTAAAGGAACATTTGACGTCAGCGGAGGAACGATGCTGGTTTATGCACACGACGATGCCATCAACTCAACAGGCGACATGACATTCACAGGTGGAACGGTTGTTGCCGTAGGCACTAACAATGACGCCATCGATGCAAACGGTGACATGAAGATACAGGGTGGTACGATTATCGCCTGCGGAGCCAATGGCGCAGAGGCGGGTATCGACATCAATGAACAAAAGAAACTCTATATCACAGGAGGGTATCTTTTCGCTATCGGCGGACGTGTGGACGGCAACTTAGGCAGTACCACACAAGGTATTATCACTGCTTCCGGCTCTGTTTCTGCCAACAGCACTGTCAGTGTCAGCAACAGCAGCAAGACGCTCTATACCTTCACCATGCCACCAGTTTCATACTCAGGTAACAACACCATCATCATTTCGATGCCCGAACTGAGCAGTGGTAGCAGTTATACCCTCACATCTGGTAGCAGTTCTGCCAGCGTGACGGCTTCCAATACCATTAGCAACAGTGGAATGGGCGGTGGTCCTGGTGGCGCCCCTGGAGGCGGTGGTCCTGGTGGTGGACCTGGTGGTTGGTAAACAAATACAATAAATCTGAAAAACTTGCGTTATATGAAATGGATGCAAGAACAAAAACGACATGAGAATCTGACTTATCTGGCACTGTGGAGCATACTCTTTGCAGTGCCAGTGCTCAGCCTCTATATGCGTTCTGTCAACAGTCCCGTCTTCGACTTTGAATGGAGAGAGGTCTTTATGATCTGGAAAGTCTTTGGCATCTTCCTCGCCATCTTCCTAGTCCATAATTTCCTCATTGCTCCCTTGTTGGTGTACAAACAACGTCGTGCCCTGTATTTTGGTATCGTCGCTGTTGTCATCGGAGGTTTTATCGTCTTCCAATGCTCTAATCACCCTTCTGAACGGAGAGCGTTCAACCATGAGCCTCCTCCTTTTGAACAAATGGGGCAACCCCATAGGCAACGACATCATCGTCCGCACGACTTCAAGGAACACAGACGCCACAGACCACCTATGATAGTGGGACAACATGACATCATTGCCCTCATCATCTTGATTCTGATGTTAGGTATGAACATCGGTATCAAACTATACTTCAAGTCGCGCCATGATGCCAAGCAGTTGATTGCCTTGGAGAAGGAGAACCTGGAACAGCAACTGGAATATCTGAAATATCAGATTAACCCACACTTCTTCATGAACACCCTCAACAATATCCACGCTTTGGTAGATATTGACCCCGAAAAGGCCAAGAACACCATTGTGGAGTTGTCGAAAATGATGCGTTTCATCCTCTATGAAGGCAATAAGAAGGGAGTTCCCCTTACTCGTGAATTTGACTTCATTCGCAACTACATCACGCTGATGCAACTGCGCTATACGGATAAGGTGGAGGTGAAAGTGGAATTACCCACCGAGGTACCTGACTACGAACTGCCACCACTGATGCTTATCACGTTTATCGAGAATGCCTTCAAGCACGGCATCAGCTATCAGCACGACTCCTTCGTGCATGTGAAGGTCGGCTTAGAAGGTGCAAAACTCAGATTCCTGTGTCATAACAGTAAGGCAGACAAGCCCAATCAAGAGAAAGGTGGCGTAGGACTCACAAATGTAAAACAACGGTTGAACTTAATCTATGGTAATAATTTTACACTGAATATACAGGACAATCCTGAAACTTATAAAGTAGAACTCGTAATTCCACTCACATGATCAGATGTTTGGCTATTGACGATGAGCCACTGGCACTACAGCAGTTGGCTGCATATATCAAGAAAGTACCGTTTCTTGAACTGGCTGCCCAGTGCCAAAGTGCATTGGAAGCCCGTCAGTTTCTGGAGCAAGAAACGGTTGACGCTATATTCTGCGACATCAACATGCCCGACCTTAACGGGATGGATTTCGTGAAATCATTGGTATCCCCTCCCCTGGTGGTCTTCACAACGGCCTATGCGGAATATGCCATCGAGGGGTTCAAAGTGAATGCGGTTGACTATCTGCTGAAGCCTTTCGGTCTGCAGGACTTCCAACGGGCAGCCAATCGCCTTAAGGAAAGAATGGTCCCTACCAACGCTACCACACCTACCCCTCCCGACGACACCATTTTCGTCAAAACCGAATATCGCATAGTCAAAGTCAAAATAGCAGACATCCGCTATGTCGAAGCTATGAGCGAATACCTCAAACTACATGTTGAGGGCGAGGCAAAGCCCATTATCACCCTGCTATCGATGAAGAAAATGGAGGAACGGCTTCCCGACTATTTTATGCGCATCCACCGCTCCTATATCGTCAACCTCAACATGATACAGGAAGTCAATAAAAACCGTGTTATTATGGACTCAGACACCTATCTTCCTATCGGAGATATGTATAAAGAGACCTTCCAACAGTATCTTGACACAAAATTTCTTGGTAAATAAAGAGATTTTCTGTAACTTTGCCATCGCAATGAAAAGATTATACGTTATAGTGCTGATGTTAAGCGCTGTGTTCTCTATGAGTGCACAGATGGTTGACCCTGTGCATTTTACTTCTCAATTGAAAGAACTTGCCAATGGAGAGGCAGAGATTATCTTCACTGGAAAGATAGACGCAGGATGGCACGTTTACTCTACCAATTTGGTAGGAGGTCCCATCCCTGCTACCTTCAACAAGAGGAAGATGGAAGGTGTTGAGACCATTGGAAAACTAAAAGCCAGAGGCAACGAACAGCAGAAGTTCGACAAGCTCTTCGACATGGAGGTGCGTTACTTCGAAGGTATCGCTACTTTTGTACAAAAGATAAAGTTCACCAAGGAGAAATACCTTATCGACTGTTATCTGGAATATGGTGCCTGCAACGACGAGATGTGCATGCCTCCATCATCCGTTGAGTTTAAAAAGAGTGGTACTGCAAATATAAAACAAGAAAAGGAAGAAGAAAAAAAGGAAGAAGAAAAAAAGGAAGAAAAGAAAGAAAAGGCAGAAGAGGAGTCAAAGGACACCACTATAGCCGTTGTTTCTCAACCCCATCCACAGCCTTCAGCGTCGCTCTGGCAACCCGTCACCAAAGAACTACAAAATTTCAGTGACACGCCTCAGGAAAATTCCCTGTGGTATATTTTCTTTGCAGGCTTACTGGGCGGTTTCCTCGCATTGCTGACCCCCTGTGTATGGCCCATCATTCCGATGACGGTATCGTTCTTTTTGAAACGTAACAAAAAACGCTCGAAAGCTATCCGCGAGGCTTTCACCTACGGACTGAGCATCATCGTCATCTATGTTTTCCTCGGACTACTCGTTACATTGTTGTTTGGTGCTAATGCACTGAACGCCATGTCAACTAATGCATGGTTCAATATTTTCTTCGCCCTGTTGCTCATTGTCTTTGCTGCCTCCTTCTTCGGGGCCTTTGAACTGACACTGCCCTCCTCTTGGTCGAACAAGATTGACGAAAAGTCGGAAAGCACAACAGGTTTGCTGAGTATTTTCCTGATGGCATTTACACTTGTACTGGTCAGTTTCTCCTGCACAGGACCTATCATCGGGTTCCTCTTGGTGGCAGTATCTACACAAGGCAGTATCCTCGGACCAACCCTTGGCATGTTAGGTTTCTCCATCGGACTTGCCATTCCATTTGCTATCTTTGCCCTCTTCCCTTCTTTGCTGAAATCAGCACCGAAATCAGGAGGATGGATGAACACTATCAAAGTAGTATTAGGATTCATCGAACTGGCTTTCGCCCTGAAATTCCTAAGTGTAGCTGACTTGGCTTACGGATGGCGACTGCTCGACCGTGAGGTGTTCCTCTCCCTATGGATAGCACTCTTCGGACTGATGGGAGCTTACCTAATGGGCTGGATACATTTCCCACATGACGATGCAGAACATCGCACCAATGTGCCACAGTTCTTCCTCGGACTTATCTCGTTTGCCTTTACCATCTACATGATTCCTGGATTATGGGGAGCACCACTGAAAGCTATCAGTGCATTCACCCCACCAATGTACACACAGGATTACAAAATTATCCAAACAACTGTCGTGGAGCCGAAGTTCAAGGATTTTGAACAAGGAATGGCCTATGCCAAAGAACAAGGTAAACCCGTTATCATTGATTTCACTGGATTCGGATGTGTGAACTGCCGTAAGATGGAGGCTGCTGTATGGACGGACCAAGAGGTAGCCCGCCGGCTGAACGACGACTACGTGCTGATTTCACTCTATGTCGATGACAAGACACCGCTGGCGGAGCCTATGGAAGTAGAGGTGGCTGGACAAAAGCGCACCCTATATACCGTCGGCGACAAATGGAGCCATTTGCAAGCCACTAAGTTCGGGGCCAACACACAACCATTCTATGTGCTGCTTGACACCGACGGAAAACCTATAGCCCCCTCACGCTCCTACAACGAAGACATACAGGAATATATCGACTGGTTGGACCAGGGACTATCTAACTTGAAACAATAAAAAAACTAGATAAACATGAAAAGAGCCATTACAATCATCATGCTCATAGCGCTGACTTTACCGTCATTCGCTCAGTTTGAAACCAGTAAAAGCCGTAGCCGATACAACCGTGACGATACGGAACGTTATTACGGACTGCGTCTCGGTATGAATATTGCCAGTACCAGCAGTGAATCAACCACATTCGATACCAATCCACGTGCAGGACTGGTTATCGGAGGAGTCTTTGGCATGCAACTTACACGTCATTCACCCCTTTGGCTTGAACTCGGTCTGATGTATTCTGAAAAGGGAGGAAAGACTCACCATAATGACGAGAAGGTAACTTACCGCCTGGGATACCTACAACTGCCTGTTGTAGCCAAATACACATTCAATATTGACGACGACCTCTACCTATCGCCCTTCCTTGGTGGTTATTTTTCTATCGGCATCTCTGGCAAGGTGAAGAATTATGCCACTCGTGAGTCTGAGAGTGTGTTTGACGACATGAAACGCTTCGATGGTGGACTTCGAGCCGGTTGTGGTCTGGAATATCGAATGATGTATGTGGAGTTAGGCTATGACCTCGGTCTGGCTAATATCACCAAAGATGATTTCGACTCAGCTAAGACCCGCTGTCTTTTCATCAATTTAGGCATTAATTTCTAATTATATATATGGAAAAACTTTATCCTCAGATGATAGTAGAAGCCCTGCAGACCGTAACTTATGCAGGCACCAAGAAAAATATCATAGAGAGCGGCATGCTGGCTGACCAACCAGCTGTGGACAACATGAATAACAAGGTGATGGTAGTGCTGGAGTTTCCACGTGATACCGACCCTTTTCTGAAATCGACTGTCAAGGCTGCCGAAGCGGCTATCAAGTATCATTGTGGCAAGGATGTCACCGTGGATATACAAACCGAGTTTAAATCGAAACCACGACCTGAAGTTGGAAAGATGCTCCCACAGGTAAAGAACATCGTTGCTGTCAGCAGCGGCAAAGGCGGTGTGGGCAAGAGCACCGTTTCCGCTAACCTTGCCATTGCACTGGCCCGCTTAGGTTATAAGGTAGGATTGCTCGATGCTGACATCTTCGGTCCTTCAATGCCCAAGATGTTTAAGGCGGAGGATGCACGTCCCTATGCTGTCAATGTTGATGGGCGCGACTTGATAGAACCCATTGAGGCTTATGGCGTCAAACTGCTTTCTATTGGCTTCTTCGTATCGCCAGAAACAGCTACATTGTGGCGAGGCGGTATGGCTTCGAATGCCCTTAAACAACTCATTGCCGACGCTGACTGGGGAGAACTTGACTATCTTATTCTTGACACTCCGCCAGGCACATCAGATATCCACCTTACCCTTTTGCAGACTCTTGCCATCACAGGTGCTATTATTGTATCGACGCCTCAACAGGTAGCATTAGCCGATGCCCGTAAGGGTATTGACATGTATCGCAACGATAAGGTGAATGTTCCCATCCTCGGTTTGGTGGAGAACATGGCATGGTTTACGCCTGCCGAACTGCCAGAGAACCGCTATTACATTTTCGGCAAGGAGGGATGTAAACAACTCGCCGAAGAAATGAAAGTACCCCTACTCGCTCAGATTCCATTAGTACAAGGCATCTGCGACAGCGGTGATCAAGGAATGCCTGCTGCCCTTAACAGCGATACAGCTACGGGAATCGCCTTCATCAATTTGGCTCAGTCGGTAGTGACTGTTGTCAACAAGCGTAACCGTGAACTGCCCAAGACGCAGATAGTTGGTGTAAAACAATAAGGTATCCTTATTTTTCAATAACCCAATGTTATTTTGCGATAACAAGATGTTATTCCGCAATAACATTGGGTTATTGCTATATATATGTTATTCGGACAGTTTTGATTCTCGCTTATGTTTCAGGAACTTCAAACGCTCCATTGCATAATGTCGTGCTACGAAGAACTGGAAGCGATAAACACATAGAGTCATGGCAAAGTAGCAAACTGTCTGTATCCACAATATGCGTATCTCTGGCATCACATCACTGACATTTGCTCCCATTGAGTTCAACCGAATATACGCTCTGGCTCCAAAAGTAGAGGGGAAAAGCCATGATACACCCTGCCAACAACTGGGAATGCATGTCTGAGGCCAAGACACACCTGTAAGGAACAATAATGGAACCGACATAAATACCACTATTAGCATAACATTCTCGCGATACTTTACCGTACACGATACCATCATGCCAAAGAAGAGACAGGCAAGTATATAAGGCAACATCATACACAGCAAAGAATACCAAGTGGCAAGCTGTGGGAAATGGAACAGTCTCGGAACGGCAATTGACAACCAAGCTCCCATCACGATAAATATCATGAAATAACACATCGCCTTGCCCATCACAATAGGTATTGTGTGCTCATAACGAGAGTCACCCACAGGAATCAGATTACGGTACGGATTCTCATCACGGGCTGTACCGGCAGAAAGACCGATGCCCAAGACCAGTGTCTGTTGCAGAATAAGCATCAGTACGGCTGGGAGAACGGCTGAGCCGTATCCACCGGCAGGACTGAAAATTGGCACATCATCATAGTCAAGCGGACGGGCAGCAATAGCTTCCTCACGAGCAGTATTATGACCACCGAGCTGTGTCTTCAACTCCGTTCCCATCTCCATCGTAACCATCTGGGCTGTCTGGAAGATGGCCTTATAGGTAAGTACCAAGCTCATATCACAATAAACGCTGATAGTGCCTTGCTTCAAGCCATAGACATCTCCATCGAATGAGCTCGGAATAAGATAGACACCTTTCACCAATTGGCGACTGACCAGTGACTTCGCTTCCTCAAGATCTTGCGCATAGTATTTCACCTGAACATCGGGCGAAGCATCACACTTACGGATAAACTCACGTGACAACTGACTATGCGACTGGTCAACCACACAGACTGGCACTTCGTGAACCACCTCATTATTATATATCCAGGAGTAAAGTAACGGATAGATCAATGGAACAACGACAAAGAAGATCAGTACTCCCTCATCCTTCACTACCTGCGTCATTTCCCTACGCCAAATGTAACAGGCATCCTGTATCCCTCTATATATACTATGGAATATAGACATAAGTCAACATCGCATTCTTAATCTTATTAACAACGAGCCAAGGCAGCAATAGGAATGCAGCCATAGCAGCAAAATGGAACCATGATTCAACGAGTGGGAATCCATTGAGCACACAAGTCTGATACATCATCCAATAATGACGCAAGGGGAAAAGCCACGATAGCGACTGCAAGGGAGCATCCATACCCATAATAGGAAAGGCGCTACCCGCCATAGAGATACTCAGCACCGCCCATAAAGAACAGACACTCATTGACATACGAAGTGAAGGCATCAGACCAAAGGCAAAAATGCCAAACCCCTGAGAGGATAGTACTTGCATCAGTCCTAAGAGCACCAACATCCAAGGACTGCCCAAATGGGGGAAACCGAGATGATAGAACACATACCACTCATAGCCGTAAACGATAGCCAGCCATATGATGGTCTGAGGCAGAAACTTACCCAGCAAAGCCACAGTAATGTTATTATCCGCCATTTCCATCCATTTCTTACCTGTTGCAAACTTCAGCTCTGTACCGATAGAATAGGCAGAGATAAGGAAAATGAACAACATGATGATACCCGGTACCATCATTGTACTCAAATAAGCATTATAATTGGTCCAAGGGTTGGCTATTTGGTGTAAATCAATCTTGATAGGTTGTAAAAGCGTCTGTATCTGCGCATCCGTCAGTCCCTTCGCCCTCATGGTAGCTTGTCCGAGTCCTGCCGAGCCTAAGGTAGAAACCGTCTTCAAATCTTTCATCAGCATCGAACCGGCAGCTATCGAGGTGTAAGTATAATAATAGGATATCTTTGGCTGTCGGCTGGCAAGGAGCTTATCCGTTGTTCCCTTAGGAATATACAAGAAACCGTAAATCTCATTTCGCTGGATGGCACGGCGAGCCTCAGCTACACTGGGATAGCGAGCCACAACCTTTGACATCTGGAAACCATCTAATTTTCTTGACAACGAACGTGAAGTTGACGTATTATCCAAATCGACTATACCCACAGGCAGATTGAGAGGCTGACCGTCGTCCATCAAAGAGGTAAAGAAAAATATTACCAATATGGGAAACAACACCATACAGAAACGGTAGATGTGATTCTGACGCAGAATCAACAGCTCCCTAAGCATAATCTCATATATCTGCCTGAGAATTTTCATTATTTGATAATTAGCGACATACCAGGACGCAAGCCTTCCATCTTTTCTACAGGACGGGCCTTGACCTCAAAAGTCTTTAAATCATACTGACCATTTGTCTTGGTGGCTTTCCACACAGCATACGACCCCTGATCTTTCATATAATAGACCTTCATCTGGATATTCTTGTTAAAAGCAGGAACAAAAGCCTCAAAGGTTTTGCCAACTGCCAGTCCATTGAGTTGGTCTTCACGCACATTGAAAGTTCCCCACATATCGCTCATCAAAGAAATCGTCATAATGGGTGAACCTGTACCTACCAATTCACCAACCTTAGGATAAACATCGCTGACTTCACCTTCCATCTGAGCAATCTGTACGGTTTCATGAATATAACTGTTAACCTCTTGAACTGCACCTTTTGCGCGCCCCACTTGGGCTGCTGCAGCTAACTTGTCCTCACGGCGAGCACCATTGCGGGCCATGTCATACTGACTCTCTGCTGCCTTTGCCTGAGCTTCCATCGCCTTGTAATTGGCATATACCTCATCTCGCTTCTGAGCAGAAACAACGCCCTCATCAAACAGGCGCTGAATGCGCTGATAAGATTTCTCAGCAATTTCAAGACCGGCCTTAGCCTGCTGCATTAGGTTATAGGCTCCACGAATCTGCTCTTCACGGGCTCCATTCTGTGCCTTCAGTTCCATCGCAGCAGCTGCATTTTCTGCACTGCGAGCCTGTTCCATCTTGGCACGAACCTCAGGCGCATCAAGGATGGCAAGGGTATCACCCACCTTTACGAAATCACCTTCCTTCACTCGGATTTCCAAGATACGTCCTGGTACCTTGCTCGATACTCGATACTCACTCACTTCTACCTGCCCCTGTATCAATTCTGGATCACGACCAAGGGCAAAAAAGCCTATCAAGGCTACGATAGCCACTGCTGCCGAAAAACCGATGATGGCAAGCAGGATGTTGTTATGTTGCGTTTTTGCTGACATAATATTTTAATTATCAATTATAATTTACTGTAGTGTTCCCAAAGCCTTCTGCAGATTAACCTGACTGAGCTTGACGTCAATCTCTGCATCAATCTTTTGAGACTGAGCTTGGAGCCAGGCTGTTTGGGCCTCCATCACTGTGGTGGATGAAATCACGCCCTCGTGGAATCCCAAATTGGCAGTACGCAGGTTTTCATCGGCTTTCTCGGTATTCTTCCTGGCCATTTCCAGTTTCTTATAGGCCTCGTTTACATGGAAACTGCTTTGATTTACCTGCAGCTCTATCTTCTCACGGGCTTCTGCCAGTTCGAGATTAGCAATGGCCGTAGCTCCCTTCGAAGCACGTACCTTATAAGCCACATCTCCCCAGTTCCATATTGGTACACGAACCAGCACACCGACATTCCATACACCAGCGAATTTACGCTCAAAGCCATTGAATACATTGGGATTTGAGACGGCATAACCTCCTGTCAGTGCTACCATGGGCAGATTGCCTGCCTTGAGGATGTTTGTAAACTGACGACTCATATCTACGATATTCTTCAACTGGCGCAGTTCTGGACGCATCTCAGCCACCTGATCCATGTCGAACGTTGGTGTCACAGCCGTTGTTGCTAAATCATCCGTATCTTCATCAGCCAGAGTTACCTGACTTTTCAATGGTATTCCGCAGAGCTGACAGAGCAGCATCTTCGATAGTGTCAATCCGTCATTGACCTTCATCAGCGTCATCTCTGCTTCATTCACTTTCACACTGACGCTCAGCCCTTCAGAGCGAGTAGCAACGCCCTCTTCTATCATCTTCTGAACATCGCTATCGAGCTTCGACACAAGATCCAAATAACCCTGAGCCAACTTTTGTTTGTGTTTCAAAGAAACAACCTGCCAGTATGCCTGATCAATCTGATAGATGGTGAGCTGACGCTTGGCCTCTGCTGAGTTGGCTGCCAATTGTTCGCCAATATCAGCCATCTTGTTCATAGCAATAATAGCACCACCCATAAAGACAGGTTGCGTCACCATAATAGCTCCAGCAAAGACATTACGCGAATCAGTGCGGAAAGCATCAACAATACGCTGTCCTCCTGCATTCAGCAACCCACCAAACTGATTCAGACCAGAACCTAAGTTCTGCTGAACGCTCTCAGGGGAAATACCCATAGCTCCTAACATTGTCCAGACACCCTCCGGCATATCTGCTAATCCTTTCTGAATCCCTTGACCTATCGAGGTCGTCAGATTTGTACCAAGATTCGATAGTTTCGACTTTTGGTCATCATTCAGGATAGACACTTCCTTGCTGGTCCACTCGTAACCACCCAATGCACTGACATGAGGTAAGTATTTCGTACGGGCCGATTTACGCAGGTTGGCAGCAACATCCTGTTGTACTTTCGAAACGCTCAGTTGCTTGTTGTTACGCAGTGCCATTGCCCGACAACTGTCGAGTGTCAACACCTGTTGCGCTCCAACGGGCAATGTGACCAAAGACAACAATGCAAAAATAATCTTCTTATTCATTCTTTTACTTCTCAAGTTCTATAGTACGGGCTCCTATTTCATGTCCATCGGCAATTACCTGAACCCTGTAATCGCCGGGGATAAGAGTCTCTTTCTTAGCAACAAACAGTTCCATAGGAGTCTCCTCACCAGTATATTCTATGGCTTTCATTGCCGTATATGCGACTTCCTTATCTTCAAACGGGCATTGACCTGACACATTCAATACGCTGCCAGTAGGAGTCAGGATGCGCACGTAAATCTTTCGCATGCCATTCGACGCCGTCACATTACGCGAAAGGACGAAACGTACTTTCATCTCGTTGGTTGAACCGCCAATCTTATGTGGATGTTTGGTGCGTTCCTTGGTCTTCGACGAAAGAGCGGCCTTGACTATCATCATGATGTCAATATTGACGGCATTGAGCTGGGCGGCAATAGCCACTTTCTGTGAGAGCGAAGCATTGTCGTTGGTCAAAGCCTGGTTCTGCTGATTGCTCTCCTCCAGTTCTGTACGCATCTGGCTATTCTCGTCCTGCAAGGCCTGATTGAGTCGGTTCAACGAGTCAATTTCCAAAACATAGCTACGGAGGACTGCACGCACCGAGGCCAATTCCTTCTTCAGACGGGTTATTTCTGCGGCATCGGTGGCTTTGGTTTTCTTCAACTCCTGTAAGAGTTGCTCTGTACGTTCTTGCTCACGTGTCAACTGGGCGATGATAGAATCATTGTTGATGCGTGTCTTCATCTCGCTATATTGGTCGGCAAACTGACGATATTCCCCTTCCATCTCCTGTTTATCGAGGGTAGCCAGTTCCTCCATATCTCGATTTATCTGTGTCTGTTCACTGAGATTATAAGCAAGATAAATGAGACCTGCTATCAGTAATACTATGATGGCGGATAGTGCCGTTATGACTTTTTTGTTCATAATTATGTAATAATTGGCTGCAAAGATAGGACTTTTCGAGAAAAATGCAAAGGTTTTTTGCTGTTATCTATTGGATGTTTAAGATTTATTTTATATATTTGCAGAAAATATGGCACTATTTATGGACAAAAAAGGATTCTGGTATAGAACTTTCGACCTTTACTATGACGGCTTCCGTCACATGCGATTGGGTAAAACTCTATGGACGGTGATTCTCATCAAGTTGTTCATTATGTTTGCCATCTTGAAGGTTTTCTTCTTTCCAAATTTTCTGAAGACTCACGCTGAAAAAGGTCATGAGTCTGACTATGTGGCCAACGAACTCTTTGAGCGAGCAGCTACCCCCAATTCCCCTAACAAAACTAACTAAACCAATTATAATATGAACGATTTACTGTTAAACATCGATGCAGGAGCCATCAACTGGGCAAGAGCACAGTTTGCTCTGACTGCCATTTATCATTGGCTGTTCGTTCCCTTGACTCTGGGACTAGCTGTTATTATGGGCATCTGCGAGACGAAGTATTATCGGACGCAAGATGTCTTTTGGAAAGACACTGCCAAATTCTGGCAGAAATTGTTTGGCGTCAATTTCGCGATGGGTGTTGCCACAGGTATCATCCTCGAATTTGAGTTTGGCACCAATTGGTCGAACTACTCCTGGTTTGTTGGAGACATCTTCGGTGCGCCATTGGCCATTGAGGGAATTTTGGCTTTCTTCATGGAATCGACATTCGTAGCCGTAATGTATTTTGGATGGAACAAGGTTTCCAAAGGTTTCCATCTGGCTTCCACATGGCTCACAGGTTTGGGGGCGACTATTTCGGCTTGGTGGATTCTGGTAGCCAATGCTTGGATGCAGCATCCGGTGGGTTGCGAGTTTAATCCCGACACTATGCGCAACGAAATGGTTGATTTCTTTGCCGTGGCTTTTTCGCCATTTGCCGTGGGAAAATTCTGTCACACAGTTATATCTGCTTGGATCATCGGAGCGGTATTCGTAGTGGCCGTATGCAGTTGGTATCTGATGAAAAAGCGCGAGATTCGCTTAGCAAAGGAGAGTATTAAGATCGCAGCCATTGTTGGACTGATAGCATCTTTAGGTGCGGCATTTACAGGTCATGTCAGTGGCCAACAGGTGGCCGAGTATCAGCCGATGAAGATGGCGGCAATTGAGGGGCTGTACGATGGTGGTACTGAACAAGGACTGGCTATTGTGCCGGGCATTGAGGTACCTTATGCTCTAAGCGTCATGGCTACCAACGACCCTAAGGGCTACGTGCCAGGTATCAATGATATTCTGAATGGTTATACCTCTCCTGACGGAAGACGCGAACCTTCGATTGACGAAAAGATTGAACGAGGTAAGCAGGCTATCACTGCCTTGGTTGCTTATCGGAAAGCGAAAAGTGATGGGGCGAACGAGATAGTTATCAATCAACAATTATCCATTATCAAGTCCAACATACAGTATATGGGCTATGGTTATGTAAAGGATAAGCATGATGTGGTACCACCGTTATTGATAAATTTCTGGGCTTTCCGTGTCATGGTAGGAATGGGATGTTTGTTCATTTTGTTCTTCGGGGTACTAACAATAATATCATTCCGCGACTATGACATCAGCGGCCTACCGGCTTGGCACTATTGGGTAGCTATCGCATTAGTACCTCTAGCCTATATTGCATCAGAGAGTGGATGGTTGGTGGCTGAGTTTGGACGACAGCCATGGACGATTCAGGACATGTTACCCACATGGGTGGCTGTCAGCGATGTCAGCGGCAATGCCGTTGCACTCACTTTCTGTATTTTCCTGTTCTTGTTCACGCTGATGCTGGCGGTGGAAATCAATATTCTATTGAAGCAGATCCAAAAGGGACCGGAGCGTGAGAATTGACAATTGAAAAATGATAATTGAGAATTGCTATGACATACAGTTTCTTACAGCATTATTGGTGCTTTGTGGTTGCACTATTGGGTGCACTGCTTGTATTCCTGCTATTTGTTCAAGGAGCCAATTCCGTGGCTCGCAGTTTGGGTTGGACGGACGAGGGACGCCGTTTGGTTTATAATTCTACGGGGCGTAAGTGGGAGTTCACTTTTACCACACTCGTCACATTCGGCGGAGCCTTCTTCGCCTCCTATCCGCTATTCTACTCGACATCGTTTGGCGGAGCCTACTGGTTATGGATGCTGATTCTATTTACGTTTGTGATGCAGGCCGTCAGCTATGAGTTCCAGAATAAGATCGGCAATTTCCTTGGCCCACGAACATTCCAGTTCTGCCTAACGCTGAACGGTATTGTAGGCCCTTTGTTACTGGGCGGAGCTGTTGCTACATTCTTCGAGGGCTCTAATTTCATTGTCGAGAAGAATAACATGATTGACGCAACGGCTTTGACACCTATCATCTCACGCTGGACCAATGCATCACACGGATTGGACGCACTGCTCAATCCGTGGGTTCTTGTCTTCGGTTTCGCCGTTGTATTCCTGGCACGAGTATTGGGTATTCTCTATATAATAAATAATGTGGACGACGAGGATATCCGTTCACGTGGTTCGGTACGACTAGTTGGCGCAGCCATCCCGTTCGTCATCCTTTTCGTAGCATATTTGGTGCATCTGCTCGTAAAAGATGGCTTCGCATACACGGACGAGGGTGTCATCTTTATGGAACAATTCAAGTATCTCCATAACCTATTGGAGATGTGGTATCTGCTCGTGACCTTACTCATCGGTGTTGTTCTCGTGTTATATGGCATCGGTCGCACTATCACATCACCAAAATACATAAGCGGCATCTGGCCAGCCGGCATCGGCACCGTCCTGGCAGTCTTAGCTTTACTGCTCACATCGGCATGGAACCATACAGCGTATTATCCTTCAACAGCCGACCTTCAGTCGTCGCTAACTATGGTCAATTCGTGTTCCAGCGAATTCACACTGCGCACCATGTTCTACGTTTCGCTGCTCGTCCCATTCGTTCTGGCTTACATCGTTTATGCCTGGCGAGCCATCGACAAGAAAAAACTTACTAAGGAAGAAATAAAAACAGAGCATTCATATTAAACATGACACCTACAGAATTACGCAACCAACGACTGGGCCAAAAGATGATAAAGCATCTTGAGCGCCGTCATTTCGATGCCTATTACTGCGCAACAGGAAAAGAGGCTACAGAAAAAGTGATCCAGCTGATTCCCGACGGAAGCAGCGTAACGTGGGGCGGCACTATGACTGTCCGCAACTTGGGAATACCTGAGCTGCTGAAACAGCGCGGCTCTCTCGATGTATGGGACCGCGACACCGTTGAGACACCAGAAGAGAAACAGGAAATGTATCATCGCGCCTTCCATGCCGACTACTACCTCAGTTCAGCCAATGCCATCACCGAGGACGGTGTCATTGTAAACATCGACGGCAACGGCAATCGCGTGGCAGCTATCACCTGGGGACCTAAACACGTCATCTTCGTCATAGGAATGAACAAGGTAACTCAAGACGCCGAAGCAGCCCTGAAAAGAGCTCGCTCGACAGCCAGTCCTATCAATGCAGCCCGCTTCGACATCAACACCCCATGCCAGATTGACGGTCAGTGTCACAACTGCAATTCACCGCAGAGCATCTGTAACTACATCCATTTCTTGCGCAACAGCAGCAAACCTGGCAGAATCATCGTCATCTTAGTAGGCGAAACTCTTGGTTATTAGAAAGTGAGCAATACGAAGAAAATCTCAAATAAATTTGGTTTTTCATTTGGTTTGCACTAACTTTGCCCCTCGTTATGATAGTTTGTATTGCTGAGAAGCCCAGTGTGGCAAAAGATATAGCCCGTATTATCGGGGCAACAAATGCCCACGACGGGTACATGGAAGGAAATGGTTATCAGGTGACGTGGACATTCGGTCATTTGTGTACGCTTAAGGAGCCCCACGACTATACTCCCATGTGGAGGACATGGAGTTTGTCGTCACTTCCTATTATCCCCGAACGTTTCGGCATCAAACTCATCGACCAGCCCAGCATAAAAAAGCAGTTCTCCATCATTGAGAGCCTCATGCAGAAAGCTGAACGCATTGTCAATTGTGGTGACGCCGGACAGGAGGGAGAACTCATTCAGCGTTGGGTGATGCAGAAAGCAGGTGCCAAATGTCCAGTCAGCCGACTCTGGATATCGTCAATGACGGACGAGGCTATCAACGAGGGGTTTTCGCAACTCAAAGACCAAGCTGACTACCAACCACTCTACTTGGCAGGACTTTCGCGAGCTATCGGCGACTGGCTACTCGGCATGAACGCCACCCGACTCTATACTCTCAAATACGGGCAGAACCGACAGGTGCTATCAATCGGACGCGTTCAGACACCAACCCTCGCACTCATTGTCAACCGGCAAAAGGAAATAGAGAACTTCAAACCCGAGCCATATTGGGTGTTGGCTACTGTCTATCGCGACACTACATTCACAGCTACCAAAGGGAAATTCACATCCAAGGAAGAGGGCGAACAAGCCTTCCAAACTATTGAGGGAAAGCCTTTTACCGTCACCAAAGTCGAAAAGAAAGAAGGCAAGGAACAACCTCCACAGTTATATGACCTCACCACCCTGCAGGTTGAATGTAACCGCAAGTTTGGTTTCTCTGCCGAAATGACGCTTAACCTCATACAGTCGCTTTACGAAAAGAAATTCACCACTTACCCCCGTGTCGACACCCAATTCCTCTCGGACGACATTTATCCAAAATGTCCGCAGACACTCAACGGACTTTACCTGACTAAGTTTGCAGGTCAAGCACCCTATGCGGACTTCATCAAGACCATCGGTGGAAAATCCTTGAAAAAATCGAAACGCGTCTTCGACACATCCAAAGTGACTGACCACCATGCCATCATCCCTACCGGTGTGATACCACAAGGGTTATCTGATGCCGAACAAAAAGTATTCGACCTCGTAGCACGTCGCTTCATCGGTGTATTCCTGCCAGATTGTAAGTTCTCTACCACCACTGTTCTTGGCGAAGTAGACGGCATTGAGTTTAAGGTGACTGGTAAGGAAATTTTGGAACCTGGATGGCGTATCGTCAGAGAAAAAGGTTCTGAAAACTCGGAAAATACTGATAACCCGGAGAAAGCCGACGAGGAGCGCACACTTCCCACCTTCGTCAAAGGCGAGACAGGTGACCACCAGCCAACTCTCACTGAGAAATGGACCACTCCCCCGCCTTATTACAACGAAGCCTCACTGCTCCGTGCCATGGAAACCGCTGGTAAGTTTGTTGAAGACGAAACTCTGCGCGCAGCCATGAAAGAAAACGGCATCGGACGCCCATCGAGCCGAGCCAGCATCATCGAAACCCTCTTCAAACGCCACTATATTAAGCGCGACAAGAAACGACTCATAGCAACACCTACAGGCATTGAGCTCATTGACCTCATCCGCGAAGAGCTCCTAAAGAGTTGTGAACTCACTGGTATCTGGGAAAAGAAACTCCGTGACATCGAGCATCAACAATACGATGCCCAGCAGTTTATCGAGGAACTAAAAGCGCAAGTCACTGAGATTGTTCGCGACGTTATGGTAGACAACAGCAATAGACGTGTCACCGTCCTCACCGATGCCGAACTCAAGAAAGTCAAGTCAGCTAAAACTGAAAAAAAGCCCAAGTCGGCAGTCAACGCCAAACATACAAGTCAAAACTCCCAACTAAAACCAAACGACAGCATCATCGGACAGCCCTGCCCCCTTTGCGGCAAAGGTCACATCATCAAAGGCAGGACAGCTTATGGATGCTCCGATTACCAACACTGCTCTTGGCGCCTCCCTTTTGAAAAGTAACAACACATCGTGGAATCCGAAAAAGAAATTATAACAAAAATTCGTACGAATTATTTTGTAGTTTGACGGCTTCTTCGTATCTTTGTCGAAAATTATCACTATTAACAACAAATAAAAGACATGAATGACAAACGCTATGGTCATTTCGACGACCAACATCGCGAGTATGTGATTACTGACCCAAAGACGCCGTGGCCTTGGATTAACTATCTGGGCAACGAGGATTTCTTCTCACTCATCTCCAATACTGCTGGAGGCTATTCTTTCTACAAGGACGCCAAATTCCGACGTATCACCCGCTATCGCTACAACAACGTACCGATGGATAATGGTGGACGCTACTTCTACATTAACGACAACGGAAACATCTGGAATCCTGGATGGAAGCCTTGCAAGACACCATTGGATTTCTACGAGTGCCGTCACGGCATGAGCTACACCCGCATCACTGGTCGTAAGAACGGCATTGAAGCCAGTGTACTTTTTTTCGTTCCGCTGAACACCTTTGCCGAAGTACAAAAGCTGACACTGACCAACCAAAGCAACGAAACAAAAAAACTGAAACTCTTCTCGTTCGAAGAGTGGTGTTTGTGGAATGCTGCTACTGACATGGAGAATTTCCAGCGTAACTTCTCTACAGGAGAAGTCGAGATTGAGGGTAGCACCATCTATCACAAGACAGAATATCGCGAGCGTCGCAACCACTATGCTTTCTACCATGTGAATGCGGAGATTCAGGGTTTCGACACTGATCGTGAGACCTTCGTAGGACTCTATAACGAGTTTGCCAATCCTGATGCTGTTGTCGAGGGAAAGCCACGCAATAGCCATGCACACGGATGGAGTCCCATTGCCTCGCATTATATTGAGGTAGAGTTGAAGGCCGGTGAGTCGAAAGACTTCATCTTTCTGCTGGGATATGTCGAGAACGAACAGGACAAGAAGTTCGTAGCTCCACAAGTCATCAACAAGGAGAAAGCGCATGCTATTATCGAGAAACTGAACACCACAGAGAAGGTGGACAAAGCGTTTTCAGAACTCGGTAAATACTGGGATGCCTTGCTTAATATCTATAAGGTGAACACCGGTAACGACAAGCTGGACCGCATGGTAAACATCTGGAACCAGTATCAGTGTATGGTCACCTTCAACTTCTCACGTTCTGCCAGTTTCTTCGAGAGTGGTGTAGGACGTGGCATGGGTTTCCGCGATTCAAATCAGGATTTGGTGGGCTTTGTTCATCAGATTCCACCACGTGCCCGTCAGCGAATCATCGACATTGCTTCGACTCAGTTCCCTGACGGAGGTTGCTACCACCAGTATCAGCCACTGACTAAGCGAGGCAACAATGACATCGGTGGTGGTTTCAATGACGACCCCTGCTGGCTTATCTTCGGAACTGTTGCTTATATCAAGGAAACGGGCGATTTCTCTATTCTCGACGAGATGGTGCCCTTCGATAACCAGCCTGGTTCTGAGGTAACTCTATTTGAACACTTGAAGGTATCAATGGATCATGTGATTAAGAACCTCGGCCCCCATCAATTGCCATTAATAGGACGTGCAGATTGGAACGACTGTCTGAACTTGAACTGTTTCTCATGGGATCCGAACGAGAGTTTCCAGACCACTGAGAATAAGAGTGAAGGTTCGAAGGCCGAATCACTGATGATTGCCGGACTCTTCGTCGTAACTGCCAAACAGTATGTTGAACTTTGCCAAAAGATTGGCAAGGAAGAGGAGGCTAATCGTATGCAAAAGGCTATAGACGCTATGGTAACAGCTGTAAAGAAAGACGGTTGGGATGGTGAGTGGTATCTCCGTGCCTACGACTTCTTCGGCAACAAGATTGGCTCGAACGAATGTGAGGAGGCCAAGATTTTCATCGAGAGCCAAGGCTGGTGTACGATGGCACAAATTGGTGCAGAAGACGGCATGGTTGCCAAGAGTCTCGACTCGTGCAAGAAATACCTGGAATGCGAACATGGCATGGTGCTCAACAACCCTGCTTTCAGCAAGTATATTTATGAATATGGTGAAATCAGCTCTTACCCAGAGGGCTACAAGGAGAATGCCGGTATCTTCTGTCACAACAATCCTTGGGTCATTATCGGTGAGACGCTGGCAGGCCGAGGTAACGACGCCTGGAACCACTACGCCAAGATTCTACCAAGTTATGTGGAGGAGAAATATCAGACACTGCACAAGGTTGAGCCATACGTAAACTGCCAGATGGTAGCTGGTAAAGATGCTGCCAAGCCTGGCGAGGGCAAGAACTCATGGCTCACAGGTACTGCCGCATGGATGTGGCTTACTGTTTCGCAGTATATCTTAGGCATCAAACCACAGTATGACGGTCTTCAGATTGATCCCTGTCTGCCTACCACTGCGAAGGAATACACCGTTCAGCGTAAGTTCCGTGATGCAGAATACGACATCACCATCAAGAATCCTAACAGCAAACAGTACGGTGTCAGCCAAGTAGTGGTTGATGGTAAAGCCATTGAAGGCAACACCATCCCATATGCTGCCGGCAAGCATACAGTGGAAGTTACGATGTAGGGGATTATAGTCTGACGAGTTGCGAGCCTGTCATCAAAGGGTCTGCGCTCGTCAGTTGAATAGCATATATGCCACTGGCCAACTGGGTCAGTGGCATTATTGTTTCCTTTTGTGGGGAGGAGAGCAGAGTCTTACTGACCAGCACTCCTGCAACAGTGTATATACTGATAGTGACAGGAAGAAGTGGTTGTTCTGCAAAGTGGAGATACAATTGCTGACCTTTCATACCTATCTGCACCCGATGAGGTTGATGCTGACTGATGGACTTGACTGCTGTCAGATTTAGGATATCCAACAATCCCTTATAGCCGTCTATCTCACCGTAGCCATAACGGATGTTGGGATAGTCCAACATTTCCTCCGGTTGGCGACTTGTACGACTGAAGATACCCATAATATCGTCAGGTGTCAGCGAAGGATTAGCTTCCAGCCAAAGTGCTATCGTGCCAGCCACAACTGGGGTAGCCATCGATGTTCCAGAATTGACCCCCCAAGGATATTGCCTCCCATCCACCTCAGAATAAGCAACAAAGCTACCTGTTGCTGTAGGATGTTCTTCCAAATAATAACTACTGTATGAGGAAATAACATTCGTACCAGGTGCTGTAATATCAGGTTTGCCAAGTCCATTGAGGGCAGGTCCCGTCGAGGAATAAGTAGCCCATTGCCCTTGTAGTGTATCGAAATTCTTAACATAATTTCCATTGGCATTCACGTAACCCTGTCGGTGGGTAGTGGCTCCCACACAGATGGTAGCAGCGAAACACCCTGGTGCCAAGACGTTATGCCCATAGTCGGCTGCGCACCATCTCGCATCGGTATTAGGCAGATTACGAAGGGCGTTAGACGACGAGCCGAAGACTTCAACACGACTTTCCTCCCCCTCTGTTACGAGAGCAATCTCAGCCAGATCGTTCATCGTAACCGGAGCCGTCAATAACAATTCATAGATGGTGTCGTTGGGGGTTGCCGCAGAGAGATAGCGATCCATTGTAATGGTACATTCTTTTTCATCAACCACCAACACGTCTTCTATCTCTTCGTCCAATGCCATACCTGCCATCGAGAGACCTTTGGTCTGTTGGAGTTCCTTGGTTTCTTTATTATATATAATAAGGTGAACTTCCATAGGACCGTCCGCCTTGAACTTATAATAAGCTGTCTTTTTATTACAGTTGATAAAAGCACCAACCGAAGCAACACCCTTCTGTTTTTCCATATAGGTCGGCAAAACGCTCTCATTACCTGCCGAAGCCACAAGGATACGTCCCGGACCCGTCATCTTACCAAGAAAGGCAGCAAACAGGCTGTCATCTTGATCAATATAGGGTGTATAGCCCTCACTGAATGAGATTACGCATGGTTTGTGCTGTCGTTCTGCATAGTCGAAGATATACTTAAATCCCAAGGCATCTGTAGCAGAGGTGTATTTATAAAAGTCAGCTTTATCAATCAAAGAGGTATCGCTGGTGACTGCATTATTGACCAGACAGATATCACTTTCGAAGGCCACACCCCGAAAATTGGTATCATGCCCTCCACCTGCTGCAATACCTGCAGTATGTGTGCCATGATTCTGTATCAGTCCGTCAGTAGCATAACCTTTGTCACTAATAGCCTGAGGGGTAAGATATTCACATCCTACGGGTAGTGCATCACCTTCCTGAGGTGCCAATTGGTCCCAGAAAGCAGATATCCTGCAGGTACCTTCCTGAGAGAAAGTTGGATGTTTCAAGT
>Ga0256407_10004611_pt1 | contig 22837 bp, 21 predicted proteins | sample RumenRJG_04DNA_FD_193489 | JGI IMG/M metagenome (GOLD analysis project Ga0256407, IMG submission 193489) | Bovine rumen microbial communities from Lethbridge, Alberta, Canada - RJG_04 | ecosystem: Host-associated > Mammals > Digestive system > Stomach > Rumen | place: Canada: Alberta... | reverse complement strand
TGCTTTAATCGAGGTTGGTGACGGTTTAAAATACATTGGTGCAGGTTTAGCCGTATTTACAGGTTTTGCTGCAGCTATCGGTGAAGGTAATGTTGCTGCACACGCAGTAGATGCAATGGCACGTCAGCCTGAAATGGCAGGTAATATTCGTACAACCATGTTAATTGGTCAGGCAGTATCTGAGACTACTGGTCTATATGGTTTAATTATCGCCATTCTAATTGTATTCGCATAATAATAAAAAGAAAGGAAGCTACAGTGTAGCTAAGGCATAAAGATATGATAGATATGCAACCAGCTATTGACGCTATTAATGCGGCAATACAAGAAGGCCTTGGCCCTATTTTCTTGATTTCAAATCCTGAGGAATTACTTAAGGCTTTGCCTTCAGAATTTATGGATTTAATTATTCAGCTTTGTGCCACACTAATTTTATTTATTGCAGTCCGTTTCTTGTTTTGGAAGCCAATTACGAATATATTAGAGGCTAGAAGAAGCGCCATCGATAAAGAGCTTGAGGATGCTAAAATTGCTAAGGAAAATGCTGTTTTAGTTGAAAAGGATATGAGAGATGAGCTAGATAAGGCTAAGAATCATATAAAGGAAATGCTCGATCAGGCAGAAAAGGAAGCTAATATAAGAAGAGATGAAATTATTAATTCTGCTAAGGAAGAAGCAAAAAGAAGAATGGATAATTTATCTTTAGAGCTTGAACAAGAAAAGAAGAATATGGAATCTGACATCAAAAAAGAAATTGTCGATATTGCATTCAAGGCAGCAGAAAAGATTGTTGCAAGAGAAATTGATCAGGATAAGTATTTAGATGTTGTTACAGATATTCTTAAAGGAGGCTGCTAGTCGTGGTAGAAAGTGAATACGCAAAGGCAGTTTTTGATTTAGCTAAGGAAGAAGATAAAATCGAAGTATTTACAAATTGCTTTAATGCAGTTATAGACACAAAAACTAAGGATTTTAGTGATATTTTAGTTTCACCCTTTATTCATAAGGAGGAAAAGAAAAGAATCCTTGATAAGGTATATCATTCCTTAGATGAAACATTTCTTCATTTCTTATATGTATTAATTGACCATAATCGCTTTGATAAGGTAAATGATATTTATAAGGAATATGAAAAGCTTGTTTTAAAGGATAATAATATTTTAAGAGTTAAGCTAATCTCTGCAAATGAGATTAAGTCAAAAAGATTAAAGGAATTTAAGGAAACTCTTGAGAATAAATATCCGAATATGAAAATTGAAATTATAAATGAAATTAATCCTAATCTTATTGGTGGTGTACAAATTATTACGGATGATGCAGCGATTGATGCATCGATTAAAGGTACACTAGATAAGATTAGAGAATCACTATAGGAGGGAAGCATGGCAAATATTAATTTATCTGAAATATCTGGCCTTATTAAAGAGCAAATTAAGGCATACAAAGAAGATATTGCAACAGAAAATGTTGGACATGTTGTTGAAGTAGGCGATGGTATTGCCATAGTTCATGGACTAGACAAGGCTATGGCCTCAGAGCTTTTAGTTTTCCCTAATGACGTATATGGTATGGTTCAAAACCTTGAGGAGGATTGTGTAGGTGTAATCCTACTTGGTGAATGCTCTAAGGTTAAGGAAGGCGATTTAGTTAAGTGTACTGGTAGAATTTTGGAGGTGCCTGTAGGTGATGACTTCATTGGAAGAGTTATCAACCCACTTGGTGAGCCTATTGATGGACTTGGACCTATTAAGGCAAATGGTGCACGTCCAATCGAAATGAAGGCTACTGGTGTAATGGATCGTCAAAGTGTATGTGAGCCACTACAAACGGGTATTAAGGTCTTGGATGCGTTAGTTCCTATTGGAAGAGGACAGCGTGAGCTTATTATCGGTGACCGTCAGACAGGTAAAACATCCATTGCAGTTGATACCATTTTGAATCAAAAGGATCAGGATGTTATTTGTATTTATGTAGCTATTGGTCAAAAGGAATCTACTGTTTCTAATGTTTATGAAACATTAAAGGATAATGATGCAATGAAATATTCTATTATCGTTTCTGCATCCGCATCCAATCCAGCTCCAATGCTATATTTAGCACCATATTCTGGTGTAACCCTAGCAGAATACTTTATGTTCTCGGGTAAGGATGTATTAATCGTTTATGATGACCTATCTAAGCATGCTGTTGCATATAGAGAAATGTCATTATTATTACATAGACCACCAGGAAGAGAAGCCTTCCCAGGTGATGTATTCTATCTACATTCAAGATTACTTGAGCGTGCAGCAAAATTAAACGATGAGCTTGGTGGAGGTTCTATTACAGCACTTCCAATTATTGAAACCCAGGCTGGTGATATTTCTGCATATATTCCTACCAATGTAATTTCGATTACCGATGGACAAATTTTCTTACAAAGTGATTATTTCTATAAGGGTATTCGTCCAGCAATTAATGCAGGTTTATCTGTTTCCCGTGTTGGTGGTGCAGCTCAAACGAAGGCCGTAAAGAAGGTATCTGGTACACTAAGACTAGATTTAGCTTCCTACCATGAGCTTGAATCCTTCACTCAGTTTGGCTCTGATCTAGATGCAGTAACAAAAGCTAAGCTAGATAGAGGTAAGAGAACACAAGAGGTTTTAAAGCAGGATTTACATAAGACTCTAGATATGGAAGAAGAGGCAATGATTTTATATGCATTAACGCATGGCTTCTTAGATAATATTCCTGTTGAGGCTTTAGCTAAATACGAGGAATCCTTATATATTGATATGAAAATATCCGAAGCAGGTAAGAAGCTTGTTGAAACATTACGTTTAACAAAGACCTTACCAGATACTGCAAAGATGGATGCATATTTAACTGAATTTAATAAAAAGTTTATGTAGGAGGGGCTTATGGCAAACTCCTTACGTCAAGTAAAAACAAGAATCAATTCTACAAAGAGTACAGCCCAAATCACAAAAGCGATGTATACAGTATCTCAATCTAAGGTAAAGCGTGCTGAAAAAACCTATAAGGCCTATAAGGACTTTATGAAAAGAATTCAGGATACAGTATCTCAAATTGTAGAAAAGGCCGATGGAGAATATCAGCATCCATTACTTTTAGGAAGAGATATTAAGAAAACGGCTTATTTCATCATCACCTCCGATAGAGGTCTTGCAGGTGCTTATAATTCCTCTATTGAAAAAGCTTTAACCGAAAGGATTAAAGAAAATCATAAGTCAAATGATGAATTTATTACTGCAGCTGTAGGTAAAAAGGGTCATTTCTATTTAAAAAAGATGGGATATCCTATGCTAGAGGAGAATCCTACCTATATTAGAGATGATGTATCATTTGTAGATATTGCCCCATTAGCTAAAAAGTTTGTGGAGGCATATTTAAATAAAGAAATTGATAAGCTAGTTATTGTATATAATCATTACGTAAATAGCTTAACTCAAGAAGTAACCTTTGAAGAGCTACTTCCAATTAAAAAGATTGAGGGTAGTCATCAACAAACTGACTTTGTATATGAAACTGGAATCGAAAAAACATTGGATTTATTACTTCCAATGTATTTAGAGGATATGATCTATGGTATTATTCTAGATGCTAAAATAGCAGAGCATTCTGCTAGAATGAATTCTATGAAGAGTGCTACAGATAATGCAGAGGAGATTATTGCAAAGCTTCAGCTATTATATAATAGAGCACGTCAAAGTGTCGTTACAAACGAACTAATTGACATTATTGGCGGTGCGAATGCGATAGGAGGCGACGATTAATGAAAGGACATATCGTTGAGGTTAAGGGACCCGTTGTCGATTGCTTATTCGAAGAGGGAAGCTTACCTAGTATTAACGAAGCATTAACGATTGATGTTAATAAAGAAGATAACAATGGCATTGGAATTCATTTAACTATTGAAGTCGCTCTACATATTGGTAATAACAAGGTAAGATGTATCGCAATGGATTCTACGGATGGACTTCGTCGTGGAATGGAGGTTATTGCGACAGGAGGTGCAATTTCTGTACCTGTAGGTGAGGCAACACTTGGAAGGGTATTTAATGTTTTAGGTGAGCCAATCGACCACAAGGGTGAAATTGATAAGGATGTACCTCGTATGCCAATTCATAGAGAGGCACCAAAGCTAGATGAATTATCCAGCAATGTTGAAATTTTTGAAACAGGTATTAAGGTTATCGACCTTTTAGCTCCATATATTAAGGGGGGTAAAATTGGTTTATTCGGTGGTGCCGGTGTAGGTAAAACCGTATTAATTCAAGAGCTAATTCACAATGTTGCGCAGGAGCATGGTGGTATTTCCGTATTCTCCGGTGTAGGTGAGCGTACAAGAGAGGGTAATGACCTATATCATGAAATGACAGAGTCTGGAGTTATTTCAAAGACGGCCATGGTCTTTGGACAAATGAATGAACCACCAGGAGCTCGTATGAGAGTTGCCTTAACTGGTTTAACAATGGCTGAGCATTTTAGAGATGAAGCACATCAGGATGTATTATTATTCATCGATAATATCTTCCGTTTCACTCAGGCTGGTTCAGAGGTTTCTGCCTTACTTGGTAGAGTACCTAGTGCCGTAGGTTACCAGCCAACCCTAGCTACAGAAATGGGTAAGCTTCAAGAGCGTATTACTTCAACTAAGAATGGATCTATTACCTCCATTCAGGCAGTATACGTTCCTGCAGATGACTACACTGACCCAGCTCCAGCTACAACATTCACACACCTAGATGCAACAACAAACCTATCTAGAAAGCTTGCTGAGGAGGGTATTTACCCTGCCGTAGATCCACTAGCATCTACATCAAGAGCACTACAACCATCCATTGTTGGACAGGAGCATTATGATGTTGCAAGAAGAGTTCAGCAAATCATTCAAAGATATAATGAATTACTAGATATTATTGCAATCCTAGGTATGGATGAATTATCTGATGAAGATAAAATCGTAGTTGCAAGAGCTAGACGTATTAAGCTATTCTTATCCCAAAATACATTTATTGGTGGACAGTTTACGGGTATTCCAGGTGTATATGTACCAGTATCTGAAACCGTAAGAGGCTTTAAGGAAATCCTAGACGGATTACATGATGACTTACCAGAGGAAGCATTCCGTATGGTAGGTACAATTGATGATGCCATCAAAAAGGCTAAGGAATTAACAAAATAATGAATGTTGTTGTTTCTACACATCAGGGCGTATTATATAACGAAGAGGTAGACTATGTCGTTGTACATAGTGATGCGGATGGTGAATATGCCTGCTTAAAGGATCATGTGCCTGTCATATCTGTAATGGATACAGGATACATAAAGCTTGTAAAGGATAAGGATGAATTTTATGTAGTAATTCAAAGTGGAATCTTTGAATTCAAGGATAATTTAGCTCAGGTTTTAGTCCAAGAGGCAATGATTGGTAAAACCTATGAATCTGCAAAGAGTCATCTACTTGCTATAAGACAGGAGCGTCTTGAAAGAAACCGTAAGGAATCTACAGATTTCACAAAGATGGAGCAGGAGCTTCGCGAGAATATAAAAACAACGAAGGCAGGCTCATTATAAAAATATGATATTAGGAATTAATGTATATAATCTAGTATATACCTGTGTATATTTACTTATATTTGTTATTGTTTATTTTGTAATTCTACAAACAAATTTTGAAAAGCTATTTAAGCAAGGACAAATTTGGGCAATAAGAATAGGACAAATTCTAATCTCCTTAGCCTTTGCCTATTTGATTACACAAGGTATTATGGGATTAGTTTCAGCTACACAATTCACAATACAATAAAACTTAAAAGGCATGCGATTTTGCATGCCTTTTGTGCTCTATTCATTTTTTAAAATCTCCACTTGGAATTCGCCAAGAAAATTTAGTGTATCTGCAGATATTTTATATTTATATAAATCCTCTTTTAGTGAAGCATATTTATCTAAATCACAGCTTCCTGTAATAATTACATCCTCCATAAATGCTTGATTCTCTATATGAATATACGGAAAAACCTTAAGTAATGTATTATATCCAGGATATGAAACTGTAAGTGTGAATTTTGCTTGCATCTTTGTATCATATAATTTCGCAAGCTTTAAGCATTCAGAAACGGAAGAAGAATAAGCTCGAACAAGTCCGCCTGCCCCAAGTAGGATTCCACCAAAGTATCTCGTGACTACTGCTAATATATTGGTCATATTATTTTTCTTTAATACATCAAGCATGGGAGCACCTGCTGTTTTAGATGGTTCTCCATCATCGGAGGATTTTTGTATTTCTTGGTTATCTCCTAAAATATATGCATAGCAATTATGTCTTGCATCATAATGCTTCTTTCTTACATAGGCTAATTTTTCTTCGACCTCTTCTAAAGAATCTACCCTAAAGATTCTTGTAATGAAGGTAGATTTTTGAATAACTATTGTATTTTCATAGGTTTCCTTTATTCTCATTTTATCCCCTCCATCATTTACATATATTATATATTTATTTTTATTAAAAATAAAAGAAAAAATGATATAATGTATTTAGGTGTTTACTATGGACTTAATTGAAATCGGGAAAGAAATTTTAAAAAAAATAAATAGCCTAGGGTATACGGCCTATATCGTTGGTGGAGCGGTTAGAGATTATTTATTAAATATTTCAAGCAACGATTGTGATTTGACTACAAATATGCCACTAGATTTAATAAAGAATCACTTTAAGGTTTTAGATAATGGTAGTGATTACGAAAGTGTAACGATCCTATATAAGGAATATTCCTTTGAAATTACTCATTTTAGAAGGGATATGGAATATATGGATCATAGACATCCTAAGGTTATGCTTGTCGATAATTATTTAGAGGATTCCAAAAGAAGAGATTTTACGATTAATGCCTTAGCTATGGATTCTTCTGGCGAAATTTTAGATTTCTATGATGGAATAAAGGATTTAAAGGAAAAACAAATTAAAGCGATTGGAGACCCATTTTTACGCTTTACTGAGGATGCCTTAAGAATTCTAAGAGGATTATATTTTTCATCGAAGCTAGATTTTGAAATAGAATCCAATACCTTATTTGCGATGGTAGATAAGAAGGAGCTATTAGCATTACTATCTACAGAAAGACTATATCAATATTTCATTAAAATCTTATATGCAGATACAGATAGAGGAATAAGATATATTAATGAATTAAATCTTTTTCAATATATACCTAAATTTAAAAGATGGTTAAATCTAGTAGATAAGAATATGAAGCAAGAGGATTTAATCTATTATTACTATTTGCATAAGCATGATTATCCTATGTTACCTACAAAGGAGCAAGCTAAAATTTCAAATATATTAGATACTCTTTTAAAAACAGACGATTCTTATACTTTGTATAAAAATAAAGACTACTATTTTAAATTTAAGGATATACTTAAGCATTTTGGCTGTGATATAATAGGGCGGGATAAAAAGATAGAAGCATTTCCTATACTATCCGATAAGGACTTAAGCTTAAGTAAGGAAGAAATTGCATCATATTTTGATGGCAAGGATAAGGCTTTAGCTATAGAAAATGTTATTCGTGCTATCTTAAATAATGAATTAGAAAATGATAAAGAAGCTATAAAAAAATTTATTTTGAAGTAAGGATGTGTATTTATGCTAAAAGGAATGAAGGCATATATTGATTCATTTGAATTAATTACTGTATTAGTTGAAAAAAGCTTATGTTATCCACTTAAGGTATTTTATTTAATTGATGGAGATATCAAAAGAAAGCTTGAATTTTTAGATTTAGCTGAGGATTGTGGAGAATTCTATAAATTCCGTATGAAATTTGATCCAAGCATTGAGCTACATAAGGAATATATTATTGAGGATGAAAGTGGTAATCGCTGCTTCTTAAGAAGTGGTTCTATTATAAGAAGCCCTGAATTTGAAAGAAGATTTGCCTATGAGGGACCTTTAGGCTTTGAATACCACAAGGAATATACAATATTTAGAGCATGGAGCCCTGTTGCTAAAAAATTAATTGTTGAATTATATAAGGATACCGGTAAGGAAAGACATAATTTCACTTATGTAAATCAAGGATTATGGGAATGCGTAGTCGAAGGAGATTTAGATGGTGTTGGCTATCTTTTATTCGTTAAGGTCAATGAAAGATTACAAGCATTACTTGATCCATACGCAATAGCTTCAGCTGAAAATGAGAAATTTAATTTCGTAATTAATACAGATAAGCTATATAAGATGAAATACCCTAAGCCTGAATTTAGTGGAAGATATACGGATGCGATTATTTATGAGGCATCTATAAGAGATTTTACAAATCAATTAAAGGGTGAAAATTCAGGTACCTTCTTAGGTATGGTGGAAAATCATCCAACAGCGGGTGGTCCTACTGGACTTGATTATATTCAATCCCTAGGTATTACACATCTACAATTACTTCCTACCAATGATTTTGGTGGTGTAGATGATGTTGAGAAGGATTCAAGATATAACTGGGGCTATAATCCAGATCAATATATGGTACCTTGTGGATGGTATTCTAAGCATCCTGAGGATCCATATTCAAGAATTAATGAGCTACTTGAATTAATTGATGAATGCCATAAAAGAGGTATTCGTGTCGTAATGGATGTTGTATTTAACCATGTATATCATTGGAAAACCTTTGGCTTTGAAAAGCTTGTTCCAGGATATCCATATAGAGTAAATTTTGATTCGACGATAAATAACGCAACTGGCTGTGGAAATACCATCGCAACGGAAAGATTTATGAACACAAGATTCATTACAGATACCTTGAGCTTTTATGCAAAAACCTATAATGTTTCAGGCTTTAGATTTGATTTAATGGGCCTATTAGATATCAATTCCTTAAATATAGCCTATAAGGCATTAAAGAGGATTGATCCAAAGATTATGGTATATGGTGAGGGATGGAATATGGATAATCCACTTCCTGATGAATATAGACCTCATATGTATAATCATAAGAAAACTCCAGGCTATGCCTTCTTTAATGATAGATATAGAGATTATGTAAGAGGATCTCAATGGGATAGATCCTTAGGTTATGCCTTTGGTGGTGGTAAATCCTTATATGATTTAAACAAATTAGTTTTAGGATCTTGCTTAGATTATTATAAATTTGAAGAACCAACACAAACGATAAATTATGTGGAATGTCATGATAATTACACCTTCTATGATTTTGGATTCTATGCACTTAAGGAATCCGATAGTAAGGTTAAGGATGCAGCAAGAATTGCACTAAGCTTAATTTTATTATCTATAGGTGTACCATTTATTCATGCAGGACAGGAGTTCTTTAGAACTAAGCGTGGTGTTGAAAATGCATATAATGCATCCGATTATATCAACGCCATTGATTATAAAAGAAGAGATGAAAATATTGATACCGTCAACATGGTGCGTGATTTAATTGAAATCCGTAAGGAATATGATTGCTTTAGAATCGCAAAGAAGAGCGAGGTACTTGAGCGTGTTCATACCCTTGAGGGGGCAACAACATTACACACAGCTGGTATTATGTGCGAAAATAAGGATTGTGAATTATATATTTTTGCTAAGAATGATAAGAGTGAATACAAGGTTGATGTAGTATCAAGTGAGATGATATTTGATGGCTTTAGAAAGTGTAGCATCAAGGGAGATTCCTACACTCTAAAGGAACCAGGTATTTATGTCATCAGAAAGGATTCTAATGTTATTTGTAGGTAAGGTAGCTGGGATGAATTCTTCAGATGGAAGAATTAATCTATTAGTTACAGATAAAAATAAGGTTCAAATGAACCTAAAGATTAATGATGAAAATGGAATAGTGCTTGGTAAGGTTTATGCCTTTGAATATGATGCAATAGATAAAAAGGAACGTACCTCCTATATTGTAAAAAGCTTTAAGGAGGTATCCGAATTACCACTTACCTTAATGGATGAAACCTTAAGAGATTTCTATAAATCCTCACCAATTTCATTAGAGGATAGTGAAAAGGAAATCAATCGCTATATCCATTTAATCTCTAATGAAAAAATAAGAAAAATCACAGAATTCTTAATTTTTAATTATCATGATAAATTCTATACATATCCTGCTGCATCAAAGATGCATCATGCCTATATTGGTGGTCTTGCATATCATTCCATTGGAATGCTACATATGGCCGATGGCTTTATTGAAAATTATCCATATTTAGATAAGGATTATATCTATGCAGGTATTATGCTACATGATATTGGTAAGGCTATTGAATTGACTGGCTGTGTCGATACAGCATATTCCCTAGAGGGACAATTACTTGGACACTTAGTTATTGGCGCAATGGAAATTGAAAAGGCAGCAGAAAAGCTAGGCTATGTGGGAGAAAAGGAAGTATTGTACCTAGAGCATATGCTAGTGAGCCACCATGGCCTACCTCAGTTTGGGGCAGCCAAAAAGCCAATGACGGCAGAAGCATTATGCTTATGGCATATTGATACGATTGATTCTAAATTTAGAACCTTAGGTGAGGTATTAGAGGAAACAGAAAGTGAAACCTTTACCGATGCCATCGGCGTATTAGATCGCTCTAAGGTTTGGAAAATTTAAATTTTCTTTGGGAACGAATCAAAAGTTAATCATACATCTAAGAGGCTTTGCCTCTTTTTTCTTTTCTTTAATTCCCTTTTGAATTATAATAATAAAAAAGGAGTAGGCTATGGATTTAAAGGACACCCTAAAGGCGTATATAAAAAAAGAAAAAGTAAATAATGAAGCCTTTGATAAAGCATTATTAAATCATGCAATTTCACAGTCCATAGATCCAATACTATTTCCTGTTTATGGAATTAAGGAATATAAGCCTTATTATGTTTCTTGGGTTTTAAAGCAAGAGGATTATTATAAATTAGATCAAGAGATTACAGATATATTTAATAAAAATCAAATTAAGCATGTCTATTTTAAAGGAACTATATTATCTAGAATATATGATGACCCTAGTATAAGAACTAGAGGGGATATTGATTTTTATATAGATTATAGAGATATGGATAAAGCCTTAGATCTATTATTATCTAGTGGATTTACTAAGGATACCTCTACAAGTGATTGTATGCATCATATAGGATTGATGAAAAATGGAATCGAAGTAGAATTACATTATACGATGTTTGATCCAGACAATAATAAATCCTGGATAGAATTATTTAAGGATCCATTTTCCTTATGTGTTTTAAAAAATGAATATTTATATGAATTTAAACCAATCTACCATTTCTTATATTGCATGATGCATTTTGCACATCACCTAAGAAGTGGTGCTGGAATAAGATATATGCTCGATTTTTATTACATGCTTAAGAAATATGATATGGATTTAAATATACTTCATAAGGAATTAGAGAAGCATAAATTAATGGTTTTATATAAGAATATCATTAATGTGTTAAGGGATTTATCGGATATGGATTTTGATTCTAGTGTAGGGAATATAGATATTACATTCTTTATTGATTATATGCTATCCTTTGGAATACATGGATTTTCTAATAATGAAACATCCAAGCAATCCGTACACCAAAATAAGATAAAATATTTCTTTACTAGGGTATTCCTATGGAATAAATCCTATCGATTATCCTTATACCCTAAAATGGGTAAATATTGGATATTCTATCCTATTTGTGTAGTAAGACATATCTTTTATTTATTAACACATAAGATGAAGAGCTTTATAACCTTCCTATTTGGAAAGAATAAGAATAAAAAGCTATATAAGAAATTAGGAATATAGGTGGATTTATGGATGTTATTCAAATTGCTAAAGTAAATATATTCGTAGAATTTACGCATAGATCTAGCTTTAAATCCCTAGATAAATATATTGTAGATGAGATACCAGAATATAGTATTTTGACTCAGAAGGATTATGCTATAGAATTACCTGATGTAGAACCCATTAAAACAGAATATTATGATTTATATAAGACTCAGGATATATCCATTCAAATACAAAAGGATGGGAATACCTTACTTGGCTATATTATCTATTTAGGTAAAACAATTATACTAAAGCCTGTAGTAGATACCTTTATTACAGAATATTTATTGAGCCAATATGCTATAAGCTATATTATGGCATTAAACCAAGCTTTAATCTTTCATGGCTCAAGCTTTATCTATAAGGATATGGGTATTATTTTATCTGCAAAAAGTGGAACAGGGAAATCGACGCATTCTAGATTATGGCAAAAATATGAAAATGTAGTTGTCATTAATGATGATAAAAATATTTTGAAAATAGAAGGTAATGATTTAATATGCTATTCCTCCTTATGGAGTGGTAAGCATCAATTAGATAATAATGTAGCTAAAAAGCTATCCTGTATTGTATTTTTATATCAAAATAAGGATAATGTTTTAACAAAAATAACGAAAATAGAAGCCTTTAAAAGGCTTATTACACAGCTTGTATTGCCAACTATGGAAAATAAAGAATTATGGAATAAAATTATGGATAAGCTATTAGAATTACCGATATTTTTACTCGGATGTAATATGGAAAAGGATGCTTATTTAACATTAAAGAAAGGAATGGATGAATTATGCTATTAAAGAATACCTTTATATTTAAGGAAATTGGAGAAGAAGGAATGCTAATTCCTATTGTTGGTGGGAATGTAAATGCATCTAAAATCTTTAATTTAAATGAAACTGGCACATATATTATTAAAAAGCTTATGGATGATGTTGAAATAGAAGATATTATAAAAGCTATGCTAGATGAATATCAGGTAGATAGAAAAACATTAGAAGAAGATTTGAATGGATTTATTAAAGAGCTTAAGAAAAGAGGCTTCTATGAATAAAATGGAGGATTTATATCCTCTAATTTTAGATGCATTTTCTAAGAATTTAGTCTTTACATTTCCTATTCATGGTACATCGATGCTACCACTACTTAGAACAAATGATTTGGTGACGTTAAAAAAAATCGATAGACCACTTTGTGTTGGAGATATTGTATTATTTAGAAGATTTGATGGCTCCTTTGTATTACATAGAATAAGATATATATCGGATAATCAATATACCATTGTTGGGGACCATCAAAGACCTTTAGAGAAATATGTATCCGAAAATCAAATGATTGGCTATGTTATTTCCTATACAAAGAAGGATAAGGTCCATAATATGAAGGGACTAAGGTATAGGATATATAAATGCTTAGTTAAATCCTCTTTTATTAGAGGTATTTTTGGAAGGTTGTATAAATGAGGAATAAAAAATATACTATTATTCTTTCTATACTTATCGTATTAGAAAGTATATTTGTTCTATTAATTCCATATTTTACGAATAATTTAGTGGATAATAGCTTAGATGGCAATAGAGATAATTTAATTCTTTATTCTATATTGCTTGGCACAACAGCTATAATATCTATCTTTTTTCACACGCTTAATAATTTCTTATATTCCAAGTTTTCCCTAGATTTAGAGGAAAATATAAAAAAAGAATTATATGATTCTATGTCAAAGAAGAAATATAGTGAATTAAGTAAATATCATTCTGCAGAAATAGAATTATTATTTACTAAGGATACAGATAATATCATTCATAAGAAATTAGTCGTTATTCCTGCATTAATAAGAACGATAGTGAGAGTGCTTCTTGCAGCAATCCTATTAGTGTATATTGTTAAATTTGATTATAAGCTCTTATTGATTCTAATTGTATCAGGTACCTTAGGTATTTTATTTGCCAAAATATATTCTCATTATATGAAGCCAAGACATAAAAATGTTTTGGAAAGTGAGGGTAAATCGAATTCCTTTATTGTAGAATCCAATGAGAATTTAAAGATTATTGAGGCATATCAAGCCAATGGCTATGCATCAAGCTATTATGATTCTTTATTAAATAAGGAGATTAAGGATAAAAGAAAAAGAAATCATTTATTATATGGAGCAAATTCTTTATTATATGCATTTTCTTCCATTATTTATGTAGGACCAATTATTTATGGTGCTATAGGAATATATCATAATTGGTTTACCTATGGTGCATTAATTGCGCTTGTAATGCTTGTGCGTCAAATTGAGTCTCCATTAATATCTTTATCTCCACTCATGAATCAATATGCTTTAGCTAATACAAGTATAGATCGAGTAAATAAGATGCTAAATATAGAGGATATGGAAAATATAGAGAATATTGATTTTGATTCCATTGTCTTTGAACATGTATCCTTCTCCTATGATATAGACCATCCTGTATTAAAGGATGTATCCTTTGAAATCAAAAGAGGAGATACCATATTATTATCTGGTCCATCAGGTATTGGTAAAACGACTTTATTTATGCTACTTATGGGCTTTATAAGTCCAAATTCTGGTAATATTTATTACATTAAGGATAATAAAAGGGAAGAATTATCCTTTAAGCATATTTCCTTATTTAGCTATGTACCACAGGAAAATATTTTATTTAGTGGTACGCTAAGAGATAATTTTAAAATATTAACTGGTAAGAGTGATGATGAAATCATAAATGCATTAAAGCTATCTAATGTATATGATGAAATCATAGCTCAGGGTGGACTTGATATAAAGCTTAAGGATAGAGGAGAAGGCTTATCCTTAGGACAAATCCAGCGTATCTTACTTGCATGTAGTATATTACATGATTCACCTATATTATTATTAGATGAATTTTCTAGTGCTTTAGATATAGAAAATGAAAAAAGAATCATTTCTAATTTAAAGAGCATGAATAAAACAATTATTTATATTACACATAGAGTAAATCACATGGAAAATGACAAAGAGATTTGTTTAAAAGAAGTAGATTAAGCTTCTTGAAAAGAGGAATTAGATTTAGTATAATATTTGTGTTTACAAAATGATGATGAAGGACATGGTAGCTAAAATGCTTCAAGAGAGGATTACATATGGTGAAAGTAATCTAAGAGAATAGGCTATGAGTTCACCTTCGGAATGGTGCTAATCCCACCCGCTTTGCCGCGTTATGGCAGTTGAGTGCAAAGGTTTTTTCTTTGAACTAAGGTGGTACCACGGTAATTCGTCCTTAGAGCGTTATGCTTTAAGGACTTTTTTTATTTTTGAAAGGAGAAAAATTATGAGTCAATTAGAAGAATTAGACAAGGTGTTAGAGGATGCAGAAAATGAATTAAATAATGTATCTGATTTACAAACATTACAGCAAAAAAAGGCGAATTATTTAGGTAAAAAGGGCCCTATTGCCTCAATTATGGCTACAATGAAGGATTTATCCGTTGAAGCTAAAAAGGAAATGGGTATGAAATCTAATAAGATTAAGAGTGCTCTTGAGGCTAAATTCGAAGAGAAGAGAAAGGCTATAGAAGAGGCTATTATTGAAAAGAAGCTTCAAAGTGAAACGATTGATGTTACACTTCCGGGTGTAGCTATTCCTACAGGTGGAATTCATCCTTTAATGCAAACGGTTATGGATTTAGAGGATTTATTCATTGGTATGGGATATACTGTTGCGGAGGGTCCTGAAATTGAAACAGATGAATACTGCTTCGAAAAATTAAATTTACCTAAGGGTCACCCTGCAAGAGATATGCAGGATACCTTCTATATCAATCCAGAATTATTATTAAGAAGCCAAACCTCTCCTGTTCAGGTAAGAACAATGCTTGAAAAGAAGGGAGAACCTATTAAGATTATTTGTCCTGGTAAGGTTTATAGAAGAGATGCAGATGATGCAACACATTCTCACCAGTTTATGCAGTGTGAGGGCTTAGTTTTAGGTAAGAATATTACCCTAGGTGATTTAAAGGGTGCCTTACTTGAAATGTTTAGAAAGATGCTTGGCGCAGATAGAAACATTCGTCTTCGTCCATCCTTCTTCCCATTTACTGAGCCATCCGTTGAGGTTGATGTTTCCTGTGGACTTTGTGGTGGTAAGGGTTGTGCAACCTGCAAGGGGACTGGCTGGATTGAGGTTTTAGGTGCAGGTATGGTTAATGATAATGTACTTAGAATGTCAGGCTATGATCCTAAGGAAATCCAAGGCTTCGCCTTTGGTATTGGCGTTGAGCGTATTACAATGATGAAATATAAGATTGATGACATTCGTAATTTCTATTTAAACGATGTCAGATTCTTACATCAGTTCAAGGAGGTAAAGTAAGATGAAGGTTTCTAAGAACTGGTTAAGCGAATATTTAGATTTATCTAGGTATAGCGATGAGGAATTATATAATATTATTAATTTCAAGGTATGTGAAATTGAGACCTATAAGAAAATGGTTGAGGCAACCAATTTAACTGTAGGCTTAGTTAAGGAATGCGTTATGCACCCAGATAGCGACCACCTACATGTTTGTCAGGTTGAAATAAGACCAGGTGAGGTATCTCAAATTGTTTGTGGTGCACCTAATGTTGAGGCTGGCAAGAAGGTCATTGTTGCACTTCCTGGTGCAGTTTTACCTGGAGATTTCAAGATTAAGCCATCAAAGATAAGAGGCGTTGACTCGAATGGTATGCTATGTAGCCTACAGGAATTAGGTATTGAAGAAAAATATGTCGATGAGGAATTCAAAAACGGAATCTATTTATTTAATGATGATGTAGAGGTTGGTGCAGATCCTTTAAAGGTATTAGGCTTTGATGATACCATCATCGATTTAGAATTAACATCCAATAGAAGTGATTTATTATCTATTGAGGGTGTAGCCTTTGATGTTGCTGCAGCAACAAACCAGAAGGTTTACCCTGTTTGTGCAGATTTTGAGGTATCTGATAAGAAGAATCCTGTTTCTGTTAAAGTTGAAACAGATAAGTGCTATAAATATAATGCTAGATATTTAGCCAATGTTAAAATCATGCCATCTCCACAGTGGATGAAGGCAAGATTAATTGCATCAGGTATTCGTCCTATTAATAATGTAGTTGATATTACAAATTTCGTACTTATGGAAATGGGTCAGCCACTTCATGCCTTTGATGCAGATAAGCTTGGAAATACTATTGTTGTAAGACAGGCCTATGAAAATGAAAAATTAAAGACATTAGACGATATTGAAAGAACCTTATCTCCTGAGGATATTGTAATTACAGATGGCAAGGATGCTGTATGTGTTGCAGGTGTTATGGGTGGATTATCTACAGAAGTAGAAAATGACACAAAAAATATCGTACTTGAGGCAGCATATTTTGATCCACTATCCATTAGAAAAACATCTACAAAGATTGGTCTTAAGAGTGAATCCTCTACAAGATTTGAGCGTAAGATTGATTACGATAGAGTAGAGCGTGCTCTAGATTATGCATGTCAATTAATGGTTGAGCTTGCAGGTGCAACCGTTTATGATGGTGTTGCAAGAGATGTTAAGGTTACTCTTGAGCCTAAATATGTAACCATTACAACAGAAAAGATCAACCGTGTTCTTGGTACAGATTTAACGGATGAATTTGTTTCAGATATCTTTAATCGATTAGCTTATGAATATACAAAGAATGGATTAGAATATACAATAAAATTACCATCTAGAAGAATGGATTTAGAGCCATCTGTTCAAGACATTATCGAAGATGTTGCAAGAATGTATGGATATGATAATATTCCAACAACAATCGCTGCAACAAGAGATAAGGGCTATTTAACCTATTCTCAAAAAAGAACAAGATTAATTCGACAAATTTTAGCAAATCTTGGATTAAATGAGGCTGTATCCTATTCCTTAATTAGTGAGGCAGAATTAGGCTATTATGTAGAAGAGGTTAAGGAGCCAATTAAGGTTTTAATGCCACTTACAGAAGAAAGAGCCTACATGAGAGAATCCGTATTAAATGGATTAGTAGATGCTATTGCCTATAATAAGGCAAGAAAGAATGAGAATTTAGCATTCTTTGAAATTTCTAATGTTCATACAAAGGATAGTGAGGACCTACATTTAGGTATCGTATTAAATGGTTTATTCGAATCCCATTTATGGAAGGGCGTTAAGCAGGTTTCTGAATTCTATTTATTAAAGGGTATCGTTGAAGATTTATTTAATAAATTAAATTTCAAGGTTACCTACCAAGCCTACAATAAGATTTCCTCCTTCCACCCAGGAAGATGTGCAGCTATTATGCATGATGGCAAGCAAATTGGTGTATTAGGTGAGCTTCACCCTAAGTTTGCGAAGATGCATGATGTTTTAGGTACTGTAGCATTTGAAATGGATTTACATGATATCATAAACGAGAATAATGGATTAAAATATCATCCAATTAATAAATTCCCATCGATCACAAGAGATTTAGCTATTGTAGTTAAAAAAGAGGTTTCTGCAGAGGAAATTGTAACCTTAGTTAAGCAAACCGCAAGAAAGTATTTAACTAAGTTGGATATTTTCGATGTATATACTGGTGAGAATGTTGCAAATGATGAAAAATCTATTGCATTCACTATGACATTTGAGGATCCTACAAAGACTTTAGAGGCTCAAGAGGTCGATAAGGTTATTCATCAGGTATTAAACCGTTTAGAAAGAGAAATAGGAGCTAAGCTTCGTTAAAAGGACGATAGACTGTAAGACTTTTGGTTTTGCAGTCTTTTTTATGGCCATTTCTCATCTATAATAATACACACATATCGGTGTTTCTTTTTAAAAATAATTGTCCATTATTCAAAAGTCCATTTTTCTCGTAAATCCCTTAGGTAAGCCATTTTTACATTTACACACATATCGGTGTTTCAAAATGTCTAAAAAATAATCAAAAAAAATTGCATTTTCTTGTTGACATTAACTTATAATTTGTTATAATTGAAACGCTGTCGTAAATTTGCCGTATGAAACGGATTTATATATCACAGTATGTCATATTTGAAAGGAGAAAATCAATTTATGCCAACTATTGAACAGTTAGTACGTAATGGAAGAAATGACAAGATCTCTAAGTCTAAGTCTCCAAGCTTAGGTATTGGATTCAATACATTAGAGAAGAAGTACACAAAGGTTCCTTCACCTCAGAAGCGTGGAGTTTGTACCCGTGTTACTACTATGACACCTAAGAAGCCAAACTCAGCATTAAGAAAGTATGCCAGAGTTCGTCTATCTAATGGTATCGAAGTTACAGCTTACATCCCAGGTGTAGGCCACAGCTTACAGGAGCACAGTACAGTACTTATCCGTGGTGGACGTGTTAAGGATTTACCAGGTGTACGTTACCATATCATCCGTGGTACTTTAGATACTACAGGTGTTGCTAACAGAATGCAGGCTCGTTCTAAATACGGTGCTAAGAGACCTAAAGCAACTAAGAAGTAAAAATTTATTTAAACTAAAAATATTGAAAGATCAAATCAAAGGAGGAAACGATCATGCCTCGTAAGGGACACATTGCAAAAAGAGACGTGCTTCCAGATCCAATTTACAATTCTAAGGTAGTTACAAGAACAATCAATGCAATTATGTTAGATGGTAAGAAGGGTACAGCACAGACAATTTTATATAGTGCATTCGACATTGTTAAAGAACAAACAGGTCAGGATCCACTAGAAGTATTTACAAAAGCATTAGAAAACATCAGCCCAGTTCTTGAAGTTAAGAGCCGTCGTATTGGTGGTCAGAACTATCAGGTACCTATCGAAGTTAGACCAGAAAGAAAGCAGACTTTAGCTTTAAGATGGTTAGTTAGATATTCTCGTTTAAGAAGCGACAAGACTATGGACGTTAAGCTAGCAAAGGAAATCATGGATGCTGCAAACGGACTTGGTGGTGCTTGCAAGAAGAGAGAAGAAATGCATAAGATGGCTGAAGCTAATAAGGCTTTCGCTCATTACCGTTGGTAATTTTATTTTAGGAGAAAACTACAATGGCAAGAGAATATACATTAGAAAATACTCGTAATATCGGTATCATGGCACACATTGATGCTGGTAAGACCACAACTACAGAGCGTATTCTATACCATACTAAGAAGATTCATAAGATCGGTGAAACACACGATGGAGCTTCTCAGATGGACTGGATGGAGCAGGAAAAGGAAAGAGGTATCACTATCACTTCCGCTGCTACAACTGCTGTATGGAAGGGCTATAGAGTTAATATTATCGATACTCCAGGTCACGTAGACTTCACAGTTGAAGTTTCTCGTTCTCTAAGAGTATTAGATGGTGCCGTTACAGTTCTTGATGGTCAGGCTGGTGTTGAGCCACAGACTGAAACTGTATGGCGTCAGGCTACAGATTATAATGTACCAAGAATCGTATTCGTTAATAAGATGGATAAGATTGGTGCAGATTTCGCATATTCTGTAGGTACAATTCATGACCGTTTAGGTGCATGTGCAGCTGCTATTCAGTGGCCAATTGGTGCTGAGGATCAGTTCAAGGGTTCTGTTGATCTACTTGAAATGAAGGCATATGTATATGATGGCGGTCCAGATGAAAATTATACAGTAACAGATATTCCAGCTGATTTAGTTGATATTTGTGAAGAAAAGAGAGAAGAATTAATCGACACATTATCTCAGTTCGATGATGATTTAGCTATGGCTTATCTTGAGGGCGAAGAGATTTCTGTTGAGGAATTAAAGAGAGTAATCCGTAAGGCTACTCTAGCTGTAGAATTCTTCCCAGTTCTATGCGGTAGTGCATTCAAGAACATGGGTGTTAAGAGAGTTCTAGACTATGTTATTGATTTCTTACCTTCTCCAGTTGATGTTGGAGCAATTAAGGGTGAGAACGCTGATGGTGTTGAAGAAGAAATTAGACCTACAGATGATGCTCCATTTGCAGCATTAGCCTTCAAGGTTATGACTGACCCATTCGTTGGTAAGTTAACATTCTTCCGTGTTTACCAGGGTACAACAACTTCTGGTTCATACGTTATGAACACTACAAAGGGTGTAAAGGAAAGATTAGGTCGTATCATGCAGATGCATGCTAATCACCGTGAGGAGATTAAGGATGTTTATGCTGGTGATATCGCAGCTGCTATCGGTTTCAAGAACACTACTACAGGTGATACTATCACTGCTGAAAACTCTGATATTATCCTTGAAAAGATGGTATTCCCAGAACCAGTTATCTCTGTTGCAGTTGAGCCAAAGACTAAGGCTGACCAGGAGAAGATGGCTAACGCTTTAACTAAGCTTGCTGAAGAAGACCCAACATTCCGTAGATATACTGATCAGGAAACTGGTGAGACAATTATCTCTGGTATGGGTGAATTACACCTAGATATTATCGTTGACCGTATGAGAAGAGAATTCCACGTTGAATGTAACGTTGGTGCTCCTCAGGTTTCTTACCGTGAAACAATCACTAAGGTTGGTGAGTGTGAAGGTAGACATATCAAGCAGTCCGGTGGTCATGGTCAGTATGGTCATGTTTGGATTCGTTTCGCACCTAACCCAGGCAAGGGCTATGAATTCGTAGACTCTGTTGTTGGTGGTACAGTACCAAAGGAATTCATTCCATCTGTTGACAAGGGATTACAGGCAGCATTACCTAATGGTGTACTTGCTGGTTATCCATTAATTGACATCAAGGCTGAGTTATATGATGGTTCTTACCATGATGTAGACTCATCTGATGCAGCATTCCAGGTTGCAGCTTCCTTAGCAGTTAAGGCTATTAAGGACAAGTGTGCTCCAGTTATTCTAGAGCCAATCATGGAAGTAGACGTTACAATTCCAGAGGAATATGTTGGTAACGTTATTGGTGATTTAACTTCAAGAAGAGGTCGTCTTGATTCTCAGGAGAAGCGTGGAAATGGTATGAAGATCCGTGCTTATGTACCTCTTGCAGAAATGTTTGGATATGCAACAGCTCTTCGTTCTAATACTCAGGGCCGTGGTAACTTCGTAATGCAGATGCATAATTATGAAGCTTGTCCAAGAAACATTATGGAAGAAATCATCAAGAAGAGAGCTTAATTATTATCTTTTAGATAATTTAAGACATAATAAGTATTTAATATACTTGAAAACCCTAACCGATTAGGGTAAAATATAAATCGGTAAATTTTGAAAATAAAAACATACATTAAAGGAGAAAATTTAAAATGGCAAAGGAAAAATTTAACCGTACTAAACCACATGTAAATATTGGTACAATCGGACACGTTGACCATGGTAAGACTACTTTAACTGCTGCTATTACTACAGTTCTTTCTAAGAAGGGCTTAGCACAGGCTAAGGATTATAGTTCTATCGACGCTGCTCCAGAGGAAAGAGAAAGAGGTATTACTATCAATACTGCTCACGTTGAGTATGAGACTGAAAAGAGACACTATGCTCACGTTGACTGCCCAGGTCATGCCGACTACGTTAAGAACATGATCACTGGTGCTGCTCAGATGGATGGTGCTATCTTAGTTATCGCTGCAACAGATGGTCCTATGGCTCAGACTCGTGAGCACATCTTACTTGCTCGTCAGGTAGGTGTACCTTACATTGTAGTATTCTTAAATAAGTGTGATATGGTTGATGACGAAGAGTTAATCGACTTAGTTGAAATGGAAACTCGTGAATTATTAAGCGAGTATGGCTTCCCAGGAGATGACATTCCAGTTATCCGTGGTTCTGCATTAGGTGCATTAAATGGAGATCCAAAGTGGGTTGCTAAGGTTGAGGAGTTAATGGACACTGTTGATTCATACATTCCTACTCCTGTACGTGACAACGACAAGCCTTTCTTAATGCCTATCGAAGACGTATTCACAATCACAGGTCGTGGTACAGTTGTTACTGGACGTGTTGAGCGTGGTTCTGTTAAGGTTGGTGATACTGTTGAAATCGTTGGTATCAAGGATACTCAGACTTCTGTAGTTACAGGTGTTGAAA
>Ga0256407_10004609_pt1 | contig 22844 bp, 10 predicted proteins | sample RumenRJG_04DNA_FD_193489 | JGI IMG/M metagenome (GOLD analysis project Ga0256407, IMG submission 193489) | Bovine rumen microbial communities from Lethbridge, Alberta, Canada - RJG_04 | ecosystem: Host-associated > Mammals > Digestive system > Stomach > Rumen | place: Canada: Alberta... | reverse complement strand
AGATGAACGCTCCGTGGGACTCTAAGTACACCATCAATATCAATGCCGAGATGAACTACTGGCCAGCCCTCATCGGCAACCTTGCCGAGACCCAGCAGCCGCTGTTCTCAATGATTCGCGACCTCAGCGTCACGGGCACGGAGACGGCCAAGACGATGTACGGCTGTGGCGGATGGGTGGCCCATCATAACACCGACTTGTGGCGTATTGCCGGACCAGTGGACGGTACGCCGTGGGGAATGTTCCCGACGGGCGGTGCCTGGCTCACCACACACCTGTGGCAGCACTATCTCTATACTGGCGACAAGCAGTTCCTGTCGGAATACTATCCCGTGATGAAGGGCGCAGCCCAGTTTCTGCTCGATTATATGCAGGTGTACCCTGCAGCCGGTGAGTTGAAACAGGCTGCCGGCTGGCTGATGACCGTTCCCACGGTGTCGCCAGAGCACGGCCCCCGCGGTAAGGGAACCAACGTCACCGCTGGTTCTACGATGGACAACCAGATAGCCTTCGACGTGCTCTCGCAAGCGATGCAGGCCGCTAAGGTGTTAGGGCGCGACAGCGTGCTGGCAGAGCAGTTGCGTTTTGCGCTGCAGAACCTGCCGCCCATGCAGATTGGCCGTTACGGTCAGCTGCAGGAGTGGCTTATTGACGCCGACGACCCGAAGGACGAGCACCGCCACATCTCTCACCTCTACGGTCTGTACCCCTCAAACCAGATTTCGCCTTACGCCCATCCCGACCTCTTCACCGCTGCCGCCAACACCCTGAAGCAGCGCGGCGACATGGCTACAGGCTGGAGCCTCGGCTGGAAGACCAACTTCTGGGCGCGTATGCTCGACGGCAACCACGCCTTCACCATCATCAAGAACATGCTCCACCTGCTGCCCGACGACTCCAAGTCGCGCCAGTATCCTGCCGGTCGTACCTATCCGAACCTCTTTGACGCTCATCCGCCGTTCCAGATTGACGGCAACTTCGGCGTCTCGGCCGGTATCTGCGAGATGCTGGTGCAGAGCCACGACGGTGCCGTGCAGCTGTTGCCGGCCCTGCCCGACGACTGGAAACAGGGCGCTGTGAAAGGTCTGCGGGCACGGGGAGGATTCGTCGTCGACGAGGAGTGGAACGAAGGGGAACTTCGTTCGGCAGTGGTGCGGTCGACCGTCGGCGGTACGCTGCGCCTGCGCTCCTACGTGCCCCTACGACTGGCTAAAGGACCGAAGGGCGCACGGCTGAAGAAGGCCGAGGGCGACTGTCCTAACCCGCTGTTTGCCCCTGCCGCCATCCGTGAGCCGCTGCACTCAAAGGAGCTGAAAGACTTCAAGCTGCAGACACTCCGCAAGGTCTATGAATACGACGTTGAGACGGTTGCAGGGCAGAATTACCGCCTTGTCAGCGAGTAAATGAAACATACAGAAAAGAACGCGACACATACGAAACGATATGTGTCGCGTTCTTTTTGTACCTTTGCAGCCGAATATTGCCATCTAACAAAACCGTTATAACCAATGAAACAAACTAAAAGACTCGCCCTGGCTGCCGTGCTCGCTTTGAGCACATGCGCTACGTGGGCACAAGGACTAAAAGACGCCTACAAGGACTACTTCATGATTGGCGTCGCCGTAAACCAACGTAATGTGTCGAACGCACAGCAACAGGATCTCATCCGAAAGGAGTTCAACTCTATCACGGCTGAGAACGACATGAAACCAGAACCTACCGAACCAAGGGAAGGACAGTTTAACTGGGAGAATGCTGACCGCATTGCCAACTTTGCCCGCCAGAATGGTATCAAACTGCGTGGCCACTGCCTGATGTGGCATTCGCAGATAGGCCGCTGGATGCTTGGCGACAACCCCACGAAGGAGGTGTTCTACGAGCGTATGAAGAAGCACATCCAGGCCATTGTCACCCGTTATAAGGACGTCATCTACTGTTGGGACGTGGTGAACGAGGCTATCGAGGACAATGCCAACGCTACCGACCCCTATCGCCAGAGCGCTATGTATAAGCTCTGCGGCGACGAGTTCATTGAGAAGGCTTTCCAGTTTGCCCGCGAGGCCGACCCCAATGCCCTGCTGTTCTATAACGACTATAGCACCGTTGACCCCCACAAGCGCGACCGTATCTATAATATGGTGAAGAAGATGAAGGACAAGGGCGTGCCCATCGACGGTATCGGTATGCAGGCTCACTACAATATTTACTTCCCCTCAGAAGATCTGCTTGACCAGGCTATCTCGAAGTTCAAGACCATAGTGAAGCATATCCACATCACTGAGTTCGACATCCGTGTGAACGAGGAGATGGGTGGTGGCCTGCAGTTCAGCCGCGACGGCGCTGCGGTGACCGACTCCGTGAAGCAGCACCTTGCCGACCAGTATGCCCGCTGCTTCCGCGTGTTCCGCAAGCACAAGGACGTCATCGACTGTGTGACCTTCTGGAATCTCGGCGACCGCGACTCCTGGCTCGGCGCAGCTAACTATCCGCTGCCGTTTGACACGGAGTACAAGCCCAAGTTGGCTTATCAGTATATTAAGGAGATGAAGGATCCCGCATGGAACCTGCCTCCACGTCCGGCACGCAAGCCCCGTCCTCAGGGTCAGCAGGGCCGTCGCCGTGGCGGTCAGCAGGCTCAGCGCCCGGCCTTCAATCCCGATATGGCCTTCCCCGAAGACCCGAACGTGAAGGAGGACTTCAAGCCTTCTACCAAGAACCAGCCGGGTCAGCAGTTCCCGATGGTCAACTCGCAGGGCATCGTCCGCTTCCGCGTGGAGATTCCCGATGCTCAGGCCGTCAGCGTCAGCCTTGGACTGGGCGGTCAGGGTGGCACCCCGCTGCACCGTGCCTACGACAACTCATGGGTAGGCCAGACGGCAGGCCCGATGGACGAAGGTTTCCACTACTATCATCTGACGGTCGACGGTGGTACACTGAACGACCCGGGCGCACAGAATTACTATGGCTCCTGCCGTTGGGAGAGCGGTATCGAAATCCCTGCCCACGACCAGGACTTCTATGCAGAGAAGAACGTTGCTCACGGTCAGGTCAGCGAGGTCCGCTTCTGGAGCGAGAGCACGAAGAGCCTGAAGCGTGCCTTCGTCTATCTGCCGCCGACGTACGGTCAGAATAAGAAGGAGAAGTTCCCCGTGCTCTACCTGCAGCACGGCTGGGGCGAGAATGAATACGCCTGGAGCAACCAGGGTCACGCCAACCTTATTATGGACAACCTGCTCGCTGAGGGCAAGTGCAAGCCGTTTATCATCGTGATGACCTACGGCATGACCAATGACGTGCGCTTCGGCGGTATCGGCCAGTTCACGGCCAAGGAGTTCGAGACCGTCCTTGTCGACGAACTCGTTCCCTATATCGACAGCCACTTCCAGACGATAGCCAAGAAAGAGGGCCGTGCCATGGCAGGCCTGTCAATGGGCGGCATCGAGACCAAGCTCATCACCCTGCGCCGCCCCGAGGTCTTCGGCTACTACGGACTGCTGAGTGGCGGAACCTACCAGCCCGAGGACATCAAGGACCGAAGCAGGTGAAGTTTATCTTCGAGAGCTGTGGTTCGAAGGAGAATCCCGACGGCATCAACAAGAGCGTCGAGGCACTGAAGGCTGCCGGCTACAATGCTAAGGGCTATGTCTCCGAAGGTACGGCACATGAGTTCCTGACATGGCGTAGAAGCCTGAAGGAAATGGCTCCATTGCTTTTCCGTTAAGCCTTTGCGACATATTGAAAAGTATACGAAACAAGAGATGCGGCCCTGTGCCGCATCTTTTTTGTATCTTTGCACCCGAAAACCTAAAATAGTATTTAATGATAAGAAAACTACTCCTTTCCTCACTCTGGATGTTGTCAGCCGTTGGCGTGGCGCAGCCGCAGTTCAGCAAGCCCCATGGACTTTATGATGGGGGTAGCCTGACGGTGGCCATTAGCGGTGATGCCGCTGCCAAGATTTTCTATACTACCGACGGCAGTACACCAACAACGGCAAGTACCAAGTACACATCGCCGTTGACTATCCAAAAAACAACTATCTTGCGCGCTATCGAGCAGATTGGCGACTCGCTGTCGCCCGTGGGCACGGCTTCCTACATCTTCGTCAACTCGGTACTGAGTCAGCCCAATAATCCTGCAGGCTACCCGGCGGAGTGGGGGTACTATACCGATGTGAACAGATGGGAAAGAGCCATTGCCGACTACGAGATGGACCAGGAGATGACGAGTAACCCGACGTTGCGACCGAAGATTATCGAGGGCCTGAAACAGCTGCCCATCCTGAGCATCGTCTCTGACAAGGATAACTTCTTCAGCCATGAGAACGACCCCGACCGTGGCGGCATCTATATCTTCACGGGACCTCCGGTGGGCGACGCCACGGGGCATGGTTGGACGCGCCCTACCAGTGTGGAACTCTTTGGCGGTCCGCAACAGCACGACCTAAGCACCTCCTGCGGCATCCGTCTCCACGGAGGACACGGCCGTCTGGCAGAGAAGAATCCCAAGCACTCCTTCCGTCTGGTATTTAAGGAGCAGTATGGCCCGAAGACGCTGAGATATCCGCTCTATGGCGAAGACCAGCCGTCGAAGTTCGACCAGTTGGTGCTGCGCTGCCACTTCGGCAATGCCTGGCAGCACTGGGGCGAGGGCAACCGCGAGAAGGCGCAGTACACCCGTGACGTCTGGGTACGACGGATGCAGCGCCGCATTGGCCGCACGAGTGTCAACGCCATCTATGCCCACCTCTTTCTTAACGGCATGTATTGGGGCATCTATAATATCGCAGAGCGTGTCGACGATCAGTTTGGCAAGGATCATCTTGGCGGTAAAAAGGAGGACATTGACGTGGTGAAGATTGAAGAGGACGGCGGCAACCATATCGAGGCCGCAGAGGGAACGCTCGATGTCTGGGAGCAGATGACCAGTGCCGTTGCCAAGGCTGGCAGCGAAGAGGGGTATGCCAAGCTCGACTCTCTGTTAGACATCGACAACTTCATCGACTACATGCTGATTAACCAGTATGCCGGCAACACCGACTGGGATCACCATAACTGGTACGCCATACGCCGTCATAATTCTGACGAGAAGACCAGCACGGGCTTCCAGTTCCTCTGCTGGGACTCGGAGATTGTCTTTGAGAATGTCCGTGAGAACAACCTGACTAAGAATAACGGAGGAAGTTACCCCACAGGAATGTTCCACAGTCTGCTGCAGAATCCGACTTTCGCCAAGAAATACCAGCGTCGCGCCAAGGAACTTCTGGCCGATGACGGCTTCCTCGGCCAGCAGTCGGTGGTCAATTTGTGGGACAGCCTCTATCATACCATCGACAAAGCCATCTACTGCGAGGCCGCACGTTGGGGTGACTTCCGTCGCGACGTACAGCCGCAGCCGTCGTATTACGGATCAAACCGCGTGTTTACCGTCGACGATGCTTATATGCAGGAGCGCAACCGTCTGCTCACCAGCTATTTCCCCTATCGCTCGGGCATCGTCTTGGACAATATCCTGGCCTTCGTACAGGTTGACGACTTCGAAGCACCCGAGGAATGGGTTCCGATGGCAGCCTCTATGTTCCACCGTTGGAATGGTACAGGGGCAGATGCACAGGTGACGGAACAGAATCCCGGGGCTGAACTGAACTTGAATAACGGTGCCGAACTCGTTGCCGGATTTAGTTCCGTCAGCTATGACCTCTTCGCCGACCTTACCGGCTACGACTGCCTCGTCATCCGCGGAACGGGTGGTAACCTGCGCATCTTGGGTAACCGTCTGACGGATCATGGAGACTTCAAAGAGGTGGTTGTTGCGCTTAACAGCAGTGACAGGCATTGGGATGCTGACTACGGCGTCGTCATCGTGCCGCTGTCGGAATTGCGGTTGTGTAACACCCAGCGTGACGGCTCTGTCCGCCACGATGAGTTTGCCCACCTGAATGCTATCAAGGTGCAGGGTGGATCCAATGCCACAGTCTCCGGACTCTGGCTCATCCCCGCTACTCCGTCATCAGTCAGCGCCGTCAGCGTATTGCCTATCGACGGTCAGTATTATAACCTGAACGGCCAGAAGGTGACACGTCCCGTCCGTGGTGGAATCTATATCTTAAACGGCAAAAAGATAATTAAGAAATAAAAAACGATATGAAAACAATGAAACATTTATTCTTAACCATGCTCCTGCTGCTGACGGCAGGACAGGTATCTGTTAGGGCAGACAATATCACTGTAGGGGGACAGTCCCGGTCGTATATTGTCTACGCTCCCCAGAACTTGGGTGAGAAGCGGCCGTTGTTTATCTTTTGTCATGGCCGCGACCAAGATGCGAACTATATGATAAACACGCAATTTAAGGATAGTGAACATCCTGAAAGAAAAATAAGTATTCAGGCCGTGTGCGATACTGCCAAGTTTGTCATAGTGTTCCCCAATGGTATCAACAGAAGTTGGGATATAGGCGGAGACAGTGACATCAACTTCCTTAAAGCCATTATTGATAAGATGGCGTCGCAGTACAATATTGATCGCAATCGCGTCTATCTTGGCGGCTTCTCTATGGGCGGTATGCTCACCTACCACGCCATGAACAGAATTCCCAACTTGATTGCCGCATTCGTTCCTTGCAGCGGTTATCCTATGGGGGGGACTACGGCTAATGCCAATGTGCGCCCGCTGCCTATCCTACACATCCACGGTACGGCTGACGATTTGGTTGGCTTCAGTGGCGTGCAGCCGGCTCTGAACGTGTGGATCAACCATAACGGCTGTCCTACGACGGACAAAGTCAAGAATAACTACAACGGTTTCAGTGGTGCCAAGATGCACAGCTGGGGTCCCGGCAACGATGGCGTCTATGTGAAAATGCTGGAGTTGCCGAACAAAGGCCATTGGATATGTAAGGAGCCGCAGGTGTATACGGGCAGGGAGATGTGGAATTTCTGCAGGGACTATTCGCTGAACAAGACATCCCCCAGCGTGACTATCACTTCGCCGAAGGCTGGGCTTCTCTATAACAGCTTTGCGCCGCAAGGCACAGCTACGTTTCCCGATATCACGATAACGGCTAATGCCGACGATCCGAACGGCACGGTCAGTAAGGTGCAGTTTTACGATGGCAGTACCCTGTTGGCTACCTGTACGTCAAAGCCCTATAAGGCCACATTGACGGGTGCCAAGTCGGGAACCCATACACTGAAGGTGGTGGCTACCGACAACGACGGCGAGACGGCATCGGTCACTACCAGCGTGACGCTGACGGCATCACAGACGCTGAGTCTGTCGCAGAGGTTCACAGAGGATGCCTGTACTCCTGCTGGTTGGATCAGCTACGACGGTTCTGAGAAGCGTATCGGTTACGTCGGTGGTCACGGCAATGGCAGCCGTGTGATGCAGCTGACGGGCAGCCCACGTGCCTTCAACTACGGGTACTATTTCCGCAATATCAACGGTAACAGGCATGATGGCTGGATTAAATACGGTTTGCCGGAGTCCAGTGCTACACTCAGTCTCGCTACTGGTCATTATGTACTGAAGTTCAAGGCCTGCAACTGGAATATGGCAAGTTTCGGAGAACTGGAATTCGCTGTTGAGAAAGCTGCCGATGGTCAGGCTGTTGCCAGCACCACCTATAAGCCGACCGTCAATATCGGTAATAATGCCGGCAACGGCTTCAGCGGCGTCACCCAGCAGACGTTCGAGTTCGACGTCACTGAGCAGGGCAACTACGTCCTAGCAGTCTATTCTGCCGCCTCGGGCTGGAGCGATGGTATGGTGGGTGAACTTATCCTCACTGCCAACGGCTACGAAACAACGGGCGTCAAGACGACAAGTCGCGCAGAAACGCCAACAGCTATTTTCGACTTGCAAGGACACCGTCTGGCCCAAGCTCCACGAAAGGGCATCTATATTCAGAATGGTCAAAAAATCGTGAAATGAATAAGAAAGCACTTATTGCAATCATCACTTGTTGCCTGCTTGCCCCTAAGGGTATGCAGGCGCAACTGTCTACCAACCCCGACAAGTTCCTTGGTAACATCACCACCGACTGGCCCGGTAGCATGAACTATGATGGTTTCATCTATTCCGACTATTGGAATCAAGTGACACCCGAGAACGGTACTAAGTGGAGCACCGTCGAGGGCAACCGGAACTCCTACTATTGGGGAGGCGCCGATCCGGCTTTTAACTACGCTAAGCAAAAAGGCTTCCTGTTTAAGTTCCACTGTCTGATATGGGGTTCGCAGTATCCTGAATGGCTGAAGAACCTCTCGGCTGCCGATAAGTACAAGGCGGTGGTGAAGTGGATGGATACCGTCAAGAAGAAGTACCCCAATCTTGAGCTGATAGATGTGGTCAACGAGGCCGTGGAGGGACATCAGCCCGATACCTACGTCATGCGCGAAGCCTTGGGAGGCAACGGCAAGACGGGCTACGACTGGATTATCAAGGCGTTCGAGATGGCGCACGAACGCTGGCCTAATGCTATCCTCATCTATAACGACTTCAATACATTCCGTCATAATACTGACCAGTTTATCGAATTGGTACGTACGTTGCGCGATGCCGGTGCGCCTATCGATGCATACGGCTGTCAGAGCCATGACCTCGGAGGCATGAATCAGGCAGATTTCAGAACGGTGATGACGAAAATCCAGAATGCGCTGAAGATGCCGATGTATATTACGGAGTATGATATCGGCGATACCAATGACGGCAACCAGAACTGGAACTATCAGCAGCATTTCCCCGTGATGTGGGAGGCTGACTATTGCGCCGGCGTTACGCTGTGGGGTTGGTTCTATGGCAAGACATGGATTCACGGTGATAATCCCAATGAGAAAGGCATATCAGGCTTGATAAAGAACAAGCAGGAACGCTCGGCCTTGAAGTGGCTCCGCACGTATATGCAGAGCGACAAGGCTAAGCAGGCCAAGAGTCCTTTCCCCGGTATGAAGAAGGAAGCCTCCGTCTACGTGAAGCCGCAGGCCCTGTTGGTTAATACGAATAAGGAGATGACCGTCGACGTGACCGCCAAGATGCGTACCAAGAGCGTGCAGAGCGTGGCTCTCTACGTCAACAACGTGCTCTATCAGACGCTGACCGAAGCTCCCTATACCTTTACTTATACACCAACGAAAGCGGCGAAGTTCAACTTGAAGGCTGTGGTCACCACTACCGACAACACGAAGTACGAGCGTCTGTCTGCCTTCACCGCTACCAACAATTACATTCCGCAGGAGGGCGACGTGCTGACGGTGACAGGCCGCTTGACCAGCATCTCTGCTGGCAAGACCTTTGCCATTGTCAACGAAGCCGAGGGCAAGGCTTTGTATGGTATCAACGACCAGCACTTAGGCTACGATACCTACGACAAGGCTTTCGCTGAGTCGAACAGCGGCTATCTCTTCAAGGCGGTCAACAGCTCGGTCTCTGGCAAGTACCTGCTCCGACTGATGACACCTCAGAATGGAGAGTATAACATTTGGGGAAATCCTGGCTATCTGAACTCACAGCCCGTCTCTGGCGATTGTTGCTTTATCCTGGGCAATACCCAGCACAGCAATGGTCAGGATATTGACAATGGTGCTGTCTGGGAAATCAAGTACGTCTCTGGCAAGGGCTTCTCGCTGAAGAATGTCGGCACGGGCAAGTATCTCAAGACCAACGATACCGCCAAGTACGACGACCCCGCATACTTCACCTTCGCCACGCTGGGCTATCAGCCGACAGGCATTGTCGAGACACCACTGCCAGCCATCGTCAATGGCAACAGCTCGGCTGTCTACAACCTGCACGGTATGAAGGTCGGCACACTGTCACAGTGGCAGCTGTTGCCTTGTGGCTTGTATATCATCAACGGAAAGAAAATTCAAAAACGATAATCGATATGATGCATAGATTGGTTCTAAGATACTATTTCTTGATTGCCATGACTGTCAGTTTGGCTACGGTCATGGCCCAGGGCGTGAAACCGCTGCCGAGCCTCCATGTCGAAGGGCGGTGGCTGGTTGATACGCATGGTAACCACGTCGTACTCCACGGCGTGATGGACACACCGAGTGCGTGGTTCAATGGCGGTCGGTGGGGCTGGAGCTACGACGATGCCGGTCGCCAGCGATGCCTGAACTATTTCGAAAAGCTCTTTACGGGTTTTGAAAAGGCTAACTGTACGGTGTTCCGTCTGCACCTGGAACCAGCTTGGACGAATGACAACAGCTATACCTATGTCCATGGTAAGGACCAGCCGGCAAGCGAAGCCCAAGGCGAGGCAGATATCAGGCATTTCAATCCTAACCGTCTGAAGACCTACCTTGGCTCGCTCTACTTCCCGCTGATGCAGAAGGCAATGAACCACCGTCAGTATGTCGTGGTACGCCCGCCAGGTGTATGTCCTCATAATCTGAAGGTGGGCGACTACTACCAGAAGTATCTTTTAGACGTCTGGGACATCGTCAGTCAGAATGCTAATATCAAGAAGTATGCCGGCCAGATAAGCTTGGAGTTGGCCAATGAGCCTGTCAACTTGAGGAATGCCAACAACCAGGACGATGCCAAGGCTTTGCACGACTACTTCCAACCCATCGTCGATAAGATTCGTGCCAATGGCTTCACGGGTATCATCTGGATTCCCGGTACGGGCTACCAGTCTAACTATCGCAGCTATGCCTCTTGGCCCATCCAGGGCTACAACATCGGCTATGCTGTTCATGACTACCCCGGCTGGTATGATAACTCCAGCGACGATAACCCTAATCCAACCCACAAGATCAATGCCTTCCATGAGGCTGTCCCCGTCGTTGACACTAACCCTATCTTCATCACCGAAGTAGACTGGAGTCCGCTGAAGGAACCCAAGACGCCTAAGACAAACCAGGATGGCTCCATCCAGTATAACGAGATGGGACAGATTGTGTATCAGAATCTTGGCACGTGGGCTACGGCTTCCACGTCGAAATGGGGTAAGGCCTTCAAGGCTGTGCTCGACAAGTTTGGCAACATTTCCATGACGCTGACACATCCTCATGACTTCCTCGAGATTGATACCTTGTTGGAAAAGAATAAGGTCATTCCCGCCTTTAACGGTAATCCGGAGGCATGTGCCAAGGCTTGTATGGACTGGTATGCCGACTACTATACAAGAGACTGGCCTCACGCCGACTTCAAGAATGTCTACGTCAGTGACCAGGCTAACGGCAAGTACAGGAACCCCGTTATCTATGCCGACTTCCCTGATCCCGACGTCATCCGTGTCGATGATACTTACTATATGGTGTCTACCACGATGCACCACTTCCCCGGTGCCACCATTGTTAAGTCGAAGGATCTGATTAACTGGGAGTACTGCGCACAGCCGCTCGCTGAGCTGGCCGCCACGTCTAACTACAACTTGGAGAACGGTCAGGATGCATACGGTAAGGGCATGTGGGCCTGTTCTATGAAGTACCACGACGGGCTGTTCTATCTGCTTATTAACGGCAATGATGCCGGCGGCTGGCTGTTGACAGCGACGGATCCTGAGGGCAAGTGGGAAAAGAAGAAGTTGTCACGTATCTACTATGATCCAGGTATGCTTTTCGATAATGGCAAGGTCTACGTCGCCTGTGGCATTACCAATATTCAGATGTGTGAGCTCGACGAGGACTTCAACTTCATCCGTGAGCAGAACGTTATCAGCAATGTCGACGGTCTGGAGGGCAGCCATCTCTATAAGATTGGCGACTATTATTATATCTACGCCACCAATGGCGGTTGGCCTTCGGGACAGTCTGCCTATCGTTCGAAGAATATCTTCGGTCCCTATGAAGGGAAGGTGCTTCTTGAGAAGACTATTAATAATAAGGTGAACACTGTCCATCAGGGAGCGCTCGTCGATACCCCCGACGGCCAGTGGTGGACCATCCTTCAGGAGGATATCGGCGCACTGGGCCGTGTGCCCAACCTGCAGCCAGTGACATGGGTCGACGGCTGGCCTGTCATCGGCAACAACGGCGTACCTGTCGCTGCCACCGGTTCTTCTACCACATATACTAAACCGGCGCTGCCCGCCCAGCCTCGCATGGCACTGCCTACAAGCGACAACTTCCGCAGCTATCCGTTGGGTATGCAGTGGGAGTGGAACCACAATCCCGACAATGGCGCATGGACGCTGTTCGAGCGTCCGGGATGGCTACGCCTGAAGACAACAGGTAAGGTCGACCGACTGACGCAGAACCGCAATATGCTCACTCAGCGCATCTTTGTCGTCCATGGCAAGGAGGCATCGCTGACGAAGGGCACCGTCTGTATGGATGTCAGCCAGTTGGCAGAGGGCGACCGGGCCGGTATCTGCATCTTCCAGGACCCTTACGCTTACGTAGCTGTGGAGAAGAAGAATGGCAGTTTGCGGTTTGTCTGGCGTCAGGATCAGCTTCGCACGAATGATGGCTTTACACCCGACGAGCAGGTTGTCGAGACGGTAGCTATTCAGGATACGGTTTACCTCCGTGCTTCCATTTTCAAGGGTTCTGGCAAAGCCCGTTTTGAATATTCGCTTGATAATACGACGTTCACACGAATTGGTGATGAAACCACGTTCGGCTTTAACCTCACCGTCTTCGTCGGCGCCCGTTATGGCTTGTTCTGCATGGCCACCAAGGATGGTAGCGACGGTTATGCCGATTTCGACTGGTTCTCTACCGAGGATAGTTACGATGAGGCTAATTACTATCCTGCCGAATTCGTAGGCTTCAGCGAGGATATGCTCACCGTTGAGTCGTTGACACTTTCCGACGTGGCTTCCGAAGTGATGGTTGGCAATAGTGGCAGTCTCGATGTCAACGCCACATACCGTGACGGCCATTCAGAGAACGTGGCAGCGCAGTGCCGCTATGAGACTGACGGCAATGGCGTTATCGAGATACGTAATGGCCGTATCTTCAGCGTTGCCGAAGGCTCTGCCAATGTCCGCGTCTACTATACCGACCCCTTGGGGCATGAGAAGACTGCGGAGTTCACAGTCCGCTCGACCTTCTTCCCCTTTGGCAAGCAGTATATCAAGACCAACATCTTCTCGAATGGCACCTATACCGAAAGTACCCATACTTTCCAGCCAGGACAGTGGGGACAGATGGGCTGGGAGTATCCCAATGGTGCTGATATGTCGGCCTATAAGTATCTGGTCATTAAGTTAGGGGCTACGAGCAGTGACTCCCACCTTAATATATTTACGGAGAATAGCATCTGGTCGGCTTGTTGCAGTACACCCGACTTTGGCTCGAAGAAGCAGATTGTACTCGACCTTAGTACGGCGAAATATACCAGCGACAGCAATAAGAAAGGTCAGCCACTCGACACGAAGAACATTCGTATCGTCAGCTTCTGGGGTACAGGTTCCAAGTCCATCAAGGTCGACGATATCTACCTCACCAATAACAGTGACTATTCAAAGCCTACAGGCATCGAATCTATTTCGGCTCCGCACGTAGGCAACTGTTCCCCGGCAGTCTACGACCTGATGGGACGTCAGGTGGACAATGGCCGTAACGGTCTCGTCATTGTCCGTACCTCCGATGGTAAAGTATATAAAATCTTAAAGAAATAATAGATATGAAGAAAACATTGATTTTTTCAATAATGCTGTGCCTCAGTTCGCTGACGATGGCACAGACGCATGCACGTGGGTTCAATATGCCTGAAACCGCACCGACGTTCAAGAACGTGAACTATGCTGGTGACAAACTGGAGGCTCACAATCTCGACATCTATCTGCCCGATACCGGCAAGCCCCGCTATAAGGTTGTGGTGATTATCTACGGCAGTGCCTGGTTCTCCAACAACGCCAAGCAGATGGCCTTTATGTCTGTCGGAAAGCCACTGTTAGACGCCGGTTTTGCTGTTGTCAGCATCAACCACCGTTCCAGCGGCGATGCTAAGTTCCCGGCACAAATCAATGACGTGAAGGGTGCTCTGCGCTTCATTCGTGCCAATGCTGCGAAGTACAAGCTCGACACGTCGTTCATCGGTATTACCGGCTTCTCCTCCGGTGGCCACCTGTCGTCATTGGCTGGTGTTACCAATGGTTTGAAGAAGCGTACCGTGGGCAATACTACCGTTGACCTTGAAGGAACGGTCGGTGGCAACCTCGATTTCTCCAGCTGTGTGGATGCCGTCGTCGACTGGTTCGGCCCCGTCGATATGGCTCACATGGAGAACTGCAAGACGGTGAAGGACGAGAAGTCGCCCGAGGCGGCACTCATCGGTGGCGCCCCTGCCCAGAACCCCGACCTCGTGGCACTCATCAGTCCTATCACTTACGTCTGCGACCATAACCCCCGCTTCCTCGTCTTCCACGGCGATGCCGACAACGTGGTGCCTCACTGCCAGAGCGAGTTCTTCTCCGCTGCCTTGAAGAAGGCTGGCTGTCTTGAGAACTTCGTCACCGTGGCTGGAGGACAGCATGGTCCGAAGACCTTCAACGAACAGACCTTCAAGCAGATGACCGATTTCTTCCTGAAAGAGTCTGCCCTGTCAAAGGTCGTCGAGGATGGCGGTACAGGCGCTTTCAAGGCTGTCATGAAGGAGGAGCCGACACTGCCTGCCCATACCGTCTTCGTACCGCAGGACCTCACGAAGTTCAACGCCCAGAATCCGTTGCCCGTTCTCGTCTGGGGCAATGGCGCCTGCACCGATTCGCCTTGGGAGCATTTCAAGTTCCTCAACGAGATAGCCTCGCATGGCTTCGTCGTACTGGCAACTGGCTATATTCCCATGGAGGAGAAACTCTATCAGGGCCCGATGTCGAAGACCGAGCAGCAGATAGAGAGCCTCGACTGGATTATCGCCCAGAACGCTAATCCGGCTTCACCTTATTATAATAAGATAGACACTAAGCACATCTGTCTCTCTGGTATGTCATGTGGCGGCCTGCAGACGCTCTACAACTGCGCTGATCCCCGTGTCTCGACCCTGATGATTTGCAACAGCGGTCTCTTCAACCAAATGAATGCCAATCAGGCTGTCGGTGGTATGCCGATGCCTCAGAAGACGAAGCTGAAGGAGATTCATACTCCCGTTCTCTACCTGCTCGGTGGCAAGGAGGATATCGCCTACGAGAACGGTATGGACGATTTCTACCGCATCAAGCACGTGCCGGCAGCTGCCGCCAACTTCCCCGTCGGTCACGGCGGCACCTACCGTCAGCCTCATGGCGGCGAGTTCAGTGTGGTGGCTCTGGCCTGGCTGCAGTGGCAGCTCAAGGGCGACCAGCAGGCCGCCAAGATGTTCGTCGGCAAGAACAACCTCCTGTCGAAGCGTGAGGGATGGACATTGGAGAAAAATAAGAAAATGAAATAAGCAGAGTAACATGAAACATTTTGGTTTTATCCTCATGGCCTCCCTCTTGGCCGCTGCCACTGCTACGGGACGCCCCGTTCTGAAAGTTACTAACGTCGCACCCAGTGCCGTGCGCATACAGTATAGTGAACCGGGAACGACCAGCGACCTGCCCGACTGGCTTTATGTCCGGCACGACGTCGTCACCAAGTCCGACCTGCGCGTCACCGTCAAGGGCACGCGCGTCACCGTGAAGAACAAGGCCGGCAAGACCGTGTTCAGCGCCACAGCCCATGACCTGCAGAACGGTGTGTCGACGCTCTCCTTCGCTTCGCCCAAGGATGAGCATCTCTATGGCCTCGGCCAGTTCCAGGATGGCTATAGCAACGTGCGCGGACTGTCGCGCCGGCTGACGCAGGTGAACACGCAGATTAGTCTGCCCATGCTCATCTCCAGCAAGGGCTATGGCATCTTGTGGAACAACTACGGCCTGACGGAGTTCAACCCCTGCAGCAAGAGCGTCACCCTGACGAAGCGTCAGGGGGCAGGTGCCCGCGAGGAGGTGGACGTCACCTCTACCGAGGGCAACAAGCGTGAGGTACGCGAGCGCCATATCTTCGAGGCTACCATAGACGTTGCCGAGGCCGGCGACTACAGCCTCCTGCTCGATGTCGGTCAGAAGATGGCCCGCCGCCATAACCTCTGCATCGACGGCCAGCCGGTGATAGAGATGCAGAACGTCTGGTTGCCGCCGACAACCTCCAAGATTGTGCATTTGGAGAAAGGACGTCACACGCTGACGGCCGAGCTGACAAGGGATGACAAACCCGTGCTCTATTATGACAAGGTGCAGGACCGGACGATGTTCCGCTCACCCGTGTCAAAGGCCGTCGACTATACGGTGTTCGTCGGCTCCCCCGACGAAATCATCGCTACTTACCGCCATCTCACGGGTGAGTGCCCCATGATGCCGAAATGGGCGCTGGGCTACATCCATTGCCGTGAGCGTTTCCACAGCTCGAAGGAAATCCTGGAGACGGCACGCCGCTTCAAACAGGAGGATATGCCCGTCAGCATGATTGTCCAGGACTGGCAGTACTGGGGAAAGTACGGCTGGAATTCCATGCAGTTCGACGAGACCCACTATCCCGACCCGAAGGCACTCACCGATACGCTCCACCAGATGGGCATCCGGCTGATGCTCAGCGTCTGGTCGAAGATTGACAAGCGCTCGGAGGTAGGTCGACAGATGGTTGCCGACAATTACTACATCCCCGGCACCGACTGGATAGACTTCTTCAACCCCGACGCTGCCGCCTCTTACTGGAAGAGCTTCCGCGAGCGCCTGCTGCCTCTCGGTATCGATGCGTGGTGGCAGGATGCTACCGAACCTGAGAACGACGACCTCCTCGGACGCCGCGTCAACAATGGCAAGTGGAGTGGGGAAGAGGTGCGCAACGTCTACCCCCTGCTCGTCAACAAGACCGTCTACGAAGGACTCGTCGAGGCCGGTCGTGAACCGATGATTCTCACGCGCTGCGGCTTCCCCGGTATCCAGCGCTATGGTTCTGCCCTGTGGAGCGGCGATGTGGGTAACGACTGGGAGACCTTCCGCCGTCAGCTGACGGCAGGCCTCGGCGTGCAGGCTGCCGGTGTGCCCTGGTGGACCTACGATGCCGGCGGCTTCTTCCGCCCTGGCGACCAGTACCGTAACCAAGACTATATCGAGCGTATGCTCCGCTGGATAGAGACCAGCGTCTATCTGCCCCTGATGCGCGTCCATGGCTATATGAGCAACACCGAGCCGTGGAACTACGGCGACGAGGCGAAGCAGATTATTGCCCAGTGCCTGAAAGAGCGCGAAGCCCTGCGCCCCTATATCGAGAAGTGTGCCGAGCGTGTCGCCAAGGAGGGCTATACGCTGATGCGCCCCTTGGTGTTCGACTTTGCCGACGACCCCGTAGCCCTCGACCAGAAGTACGAGTATATGTTTGGTCCCGACCTCCTTGTCAGTCCCGTCACCGAGCCCGGCGTCAGCGAGTGGAAGACCTATCTGCCACGTAATGCCAAGGGCTGGCGCGACCGCCTGACGGGCCGTCACTACGACGGTGGACAGACCGTCACCACCGCTGTCGACAAGGCGCACATACCCGTCTTCGAGCGTATCCGTTAAAATGATATCTTAACGCCTGAAAGCCATGAACAGACTCCTGCACCTGACAGTCCTCTTATTGACATGTATCGTCGTCCCTGCTGCCAGCCACCTGGCGGTCAGCAGCGAGAGTGGCTCTTTTGTCCTTGCCGCCGGTCAGCAAGTGGCTGCCATCGTCGTGTCCGACAAAGAACCGCTGGTGGTGCAGAAGTCGGCGGCACTGCTGGCTGACGACGTTCAGCGCGTCACGGGCGTCAAGCCTGTGCTGCGCCATGCTGAAGGTTCACGGCAGAAGGGTGCCGTCATCATCGCTACCCTCGGCCATAATGCCTATGTCGACCAGCTTGTCAAGAAGGGCAAGCTCGACGTGTCGGCCATCCGTGGTGCATGGGAGCGTTTCGTCATCAGGGTCGTCGACGGCCAGCTGCTGATTGTCGGCAGTGACCGGCGAGGCGCGGCCTACGGCGTCTTCACGTTGAGCGAGGAGATGGGCGTGTCGCCCTGGTACTGGTGGGCCGACGTCCCTGTGCGCCGCCAGTCGTCGCTCTTCGTCGATGCCGACTATGTGTCGAAGGCACCGACGGTGAAGTACCGTGGCATCTTCATCAACGACGAGGACTGGGGATTGAAGCCCTGGGCAGCCACAAATTTTGAGCGCGAGCTCGGCGACATCGGTCCGCGAACCTACAGCCGTGTCTGCGAACTGCTACTGCGCCTGAAGGCCAATATGCTGGCTCCCGCCATGCACTCGTGTACCGGTGCCTTCTACAGCCATCCTGAGAGCAAGGTGGTGTGCGACTCCTTTGGCATCATCATCACCACCTCCCACTGCGAGCCTCTGCTGTTCAACAATGCCGCCCTCAGTGAGTGGGACAAGCAGCGCGACGGTGAGTGGAACTACGAGACCAACAGCAAGACGATTCTCCAGAAGCTCAACAGCCGCGTGAAGGAAGCTGCCGGCTATGAAAACATCTACACCATGGGACTTCGCGGTCTCCACGACGAGGCCATGAAAGGCAGCACCAATCCTAAGCATCGTGCACGGACGCTGGAGAAGGTGTTTGACCAGCAGCGCGCCATCCTCCTGAAACATACCGGCAAGGAGGGCGGAGAACTGCCACAGATTTTCGTTCCTTACAAGGAAACCCTCGACATCTACGATGCCGGCTTGCGCGTCCCCGATGACATCACGCTCGTATGGCCCGACGACAATTATGGCTATATGAAGCGGGTGAGCAACAGCAGCGAGCAGCGGCGTAGCGGCGGCAGTGGTGTCTACTATCACCTCTCTTATTTAGGCACGCCTCACGACAATCTGTGGTTAGCCACGACGCCTCCCATGCTGATGTACGAGGAATTGCTCAAGGCATACACCGCCGGTGCCGACCGCTATTGGCTGCTGAACGTTGGCGACATCAAACCTATGGAGATGGAGATGCAGCACTTCTTCGATATGGCCTACGACTTCCCGTCGTTCTCCTACGACATTGTGAACGGCTACCAGGCCCGCTGGTTGGCAAGTCTCTTCGGCGTGCCGTCTCTCACCACACAGTTCCAGTTCATCCTCGACCACTATTACCGCTTGGCCTGGGACCGTAAGCCCGAGTTCATGGGCTACGAGTATGAGTGGGACAGCGAGGAGTACAACCGGCTGCACGACACCGATTTCTCCTTTGAGACGGGAACGGCCCAGAAGCGTCTGTTGGACTACGAGCATATCTGCCGTGTCTACGATGGCGTCGAGCGCACCCTGCGTCCCGAGCAGCGCCCGGCACTTTTCGAGCTGTTGGGCTATGCCGTGCGCTCCGCCTGCCAGATGAACCGCAAGTTCCTCTATGCCCAGGCCAACCACGAGACCGGCAGCAGCATCTATGCCGCCATGTCTCAGGATGCCAACGAGCAGATTGAACAGCTGCGCCAGCAGTATAACTCGCTGTTCGACGGCAAGTGGGACCAGATGATTTCAACCATACCTCCCGGCTATACTGCCAAATACCACCTGATGCCTGCCCTTGTCGATAAGCCCACCGATGCCTACCGCCTGCCCGATGGTCAGCTCCATCCGCAGCTACGCTGTAAGATAGACCTTGCCAAGTTGGCATTGAAGTCTCCCTTCCGTCTGCTCGAAGGCATCGGCACCGACTGGCAAGTCCTTCAGCTCGGCCAGCCTCTCGACTTCTCCACCAAGGGCAGTATCGACATTCCCCTCCCGTCGGCCTGTGCCGACTCCGTGTCGCTATGCATCTCCGTGGTTCCCCTATGGCCGGTGGCCCGCGACCGCAGTAACCGGTTTGCCGTCAGTGTCGACCACGGCCCGGCTGTCGTCTGTGAGAACCAGTTTCAGGAGTGGGGACCGAAGTGGAAACTGCAGGTCCTTGAAAACCGCAAGGAGTTTGTCCTGACGTTGCCGCTCGACGCGTCACGGCGCGAGCATTTCATGACGCTCACCATCGTCGACCCAGGACAGATGATACAGAAGATAACCTACCAGTAAATTAAGAAACAATAACAAATAAGCCTTAAGATTATGAAGAAATTTCTTTTCGCAGCCTGTGCGCTCTTCGCTGTTTCGTCAGCATCAGCACAAAACCCCTACCTGCCGTTGTGGGAACATCTGCCCGACGGCGAACCCCGTGTGTTTGAAGACCCCGACCAGCCGGGTAAGTTGCGTGCCTACATCATCGGTTCGCACGACGTGACGTATTCGGCCTATTGCGGTCCCGACATCCGTATGTGGTCAGCTCCCGTCGAGGACCTCAGCCAGTGGCGCGACGAAGGCCCCATCTTCTCGTGGTATGTCAATGGACAGTGGGACACGATGTTTGCCCCCGACCTCGTCGAGACCGTCGACCGTGCCACCGGCAAGAAGACCTACTGGCTCTATCCCCACAGCCGCGGCTGGCGACGCATCGCCATGGTCTGTAAGGGCGATCGCCCCAATGGTCCCTTCACACCGGTGAACCTCACCGAGGACGGCACGCAGTGCCTGCCCGGTTCGCTCATCGACTTCGACCCCTCGGTGTTCATCGAGAAGATTACCGACAAGAAGGACAAAGACTACAACATCGGCTACCGTGCCTACGTGTTCTACGGTTTCCAGCACTCTACAGCCTGTGAGCTCGACCAGAAGACGATGTACTCGCAGCGTCCCGGTACGGAGCTTATCGACCCGTTCATCCCTGCCAGCAGTCACGACGGACGTCTGCTCGACAAGGCCGGCTCTGAGTACAAGGCACTCTACAAGGGCCAGAACCCGCTCGACTTCAACTTCTTCGAGGCTTCCAGCATCCGTCAGGTGGGCAACAAGTACGTCATGGTGTTCTCTGGCTACTCCGGCAAGGAGTATGGTCTGGGCAACACCAACTCCGCCCTGCGCTATGCCTTCGGCGACACGCCCCTCGGCCCTTGGCGTTCAGGTGGCGTGCTGGTCGACTCGCGTGGCGTGGTGACCGGCGAGGACGGCGGCAAGCTCATCACAACCAATGGCGGCCATAACACGCACGGTTCGCTGCAGGAGATTAACGGCCAGTGGTACGTGTTCTACCACCGTCCGCCCCGTGGTTTCGGCAATGCCCGTCAGGCTATGGTGGCTCCCGTGAAGATTACGTGGGACAAGAAGCCTGTGGCCAAGGGTGGTAAGGTGACCATCACCGGCTACGACCCCTTTGCCAAGGACAACGTGTGGACGGCTAAGGCTTCCGACGGCAACACCTATACTGGTGCCGAGGTCACCAGCGAGGGTTTCCAGATTTTCGGTCTGCCGCCCTATGCCTATTATTCTGCCGGACTGGCCTGCTTCATGTATGGCCCGGGCAGCAACCAGTGGATGCAGGACAACCACGACGTGTGGAACAACTCCATGGACCTGGCAGGCATCCAGAACGGCGGCATCGTCGGCTTCAAGTACTTCGGCTTCGGCGGTCTGGCTAAGGACACCAAGGGCTGCAAGGCTTTCGAGGGTGCTAAGAAGGGCGATAACACCACGCTCGGTCTCTATCTGACACCCAGCGGCAAGGGTGCCTTCAAGATTCATGTCAAGCTCGACGACCCCTGGAAGGGTCAGGAAATCGGTGTCATCGATGTTGCCGCTGACGCCGTCAGACAGGCATGGATGTTCTATGCTCCCGTTCCTGCTGTCGAGGGTCTCACGGGCAAGCACGCCATCTATCTCGTGGCCGAAGGTCCCGAGGTGCGTCAGCCCGAACAGCCACAGCGCGGTCAGGCAGGCCGTCGTCCGCAGCAGCCCCAGCGTCCGCAGGGCTTGTTCGACCTCCACGGCATCAGTTTCACGAAGGGTGCCGACAGCAAGGCTCCCGTTGTGCCGCAGGTCACCATCACCGCCGACGGCAAGAAGCTCAACATTCCCGATACGCCCATCCGCTCATCTAACCAGAATGGTCTGATGGATGCCACGACCTATCAGGTCTACGGTCCGCTCACTGCCGGCACGAAGCTGAAGGCTACGTCCGACGTCAGCGACGTCCGCTTCTCTGTCAGTCCCGTCGTCGAGGGTCGCGCCACGGTGACGGCAACCTATAAGGGCAAGACCAAGACCTTCCGTATCAACTAACCTGCTTATGAAACGATTACTGCTATTGCTGGCGCTCAGCCCCGTCTTCGGCGGTTTTGCTGCCGAGAAGGCACCCTATCAGAATCCCGCCCTGTCGGCCCGTGAGCGTGCCATCGACCTCTGCTCGCGCCTGACGCTCGACGAGAAGGCGCAGCTGATGCTCGACGAGAGTCCCGCCATACCGCGCTTAGGCATCAAGAAGTTCTTCTGGTGGAGCGAGGCTCTGCATGGGGCGGCCAATATGGACAACGTCACCGTCTTCCCCGAACCCGTGGCCATGGCTGCATCGTGGAACCCCGACTTGTTATATAAGGTGTTCGACGTGGCCAGCACGGAGTTCCGTGCCCAGTACAACCAGCGTATGCTCAATGGCGGCGAGGACCAGAAGTTCCACAGCCTCTCCGTCTGGACGCCGAATGTCAATATCTTCCGCGACCCGCGATGGGGTAGGGGACAGGAGACCTACGGCGAAGACCCCTACCTGACCTCCGTCATGGGTGTGCAGGTGGTGCGCGGTCTGCAGGGTCCCGAGACATCGAAGTACCGCAAGCTGTGGGCCTGTGCCAAGCACTATGCCGTACACAGCGGTCCGGAGTACACGCGCCACACGGCCAACCTCAACGACGTGTCGCCCCGCGATATGTGGGAGACCTATATGCCGGCCTTCAAGACGCTGGTGCAGGATGCCAAGGTGCGCGAGGTGATGTGTGCTTACCAGCGGTTGGACGACGACCCCTGCTGCGGTTCACAGCGCCTGTTGCAGCAGATTCTGCGCGACGAGTGGGGATTCCAGTACCTGGTGGTCAGCGACTGC
>Ga0256407_10004608_pt1 | contig 22847 bp, 22 predicted proteins | sample RumenRJG_04DNA_FD_193489 | JGI IMG/M metagenome (GOLD analysis project Ga0256407, IMG submission 193489) | Bovine rumen microbial communities from Lethbridge, Alberta, Canada - RJG_04 | ecosystem: Host-associated > Mammals > Digestive system > Stomach > Rumen | place: Canada: Alberta... | reverse complement strand
CTACACACATCATCGGCCAAGCCGATACATTGCAAGGAAATCCTGACGGATTTCCCGGCGATTCCTTGGCAGCTTACCATGCACCAAACGCAGCATCGAACGTCATTATTCCATTCGCAATTCTCCGGATCTGCATCTTGGCGGTTCTTCACGCTTTTTCGCTTTCCAATCTGAAATCCTCGCCGTTTGTAGGTATGCGATTACCCGCTATCTGCGTATTTCTCGACTCACTGAAGGTCGGACTTGACCTCATTCAGGATATCTTCGGGGATGTACATCCCATCCTTTATCTCGATGTACTTGCCCGGAGGCGCGATTTCGAACATCCCCATGACCGTGCGGTTCTTCTTCGTCATCTCCAATACGCGCCATCTGTCCTTAGACCCCACCGTCAGGATGTTGTCCAGAGATTGTATCACCGATCTCACCGGTTCCGGTTTCTTCTGCTCCCTGAGCCTCGCTGCGATCGTGCACCATAGGATGAGCGACACGAACTTTATCACGAGACGGCCTCTGGCCGTATCCGGATCCGATACTCTCCATCTGCCGCCGTCCAATTCGTTCTTCAGTGCGTCGAACGCCTGTTCGACGTACATCCTGCAGTCGTAACAAGCCATCATGTCCTCCCATGTCTCCACTCCTTTCGAGAACATGACGAACATGCCCCCTCTGTTCAGAGCGAAGGACATCGCATTGTTCTTGCGCCTGATGTCCAGCTTCCCGTCCACCACTTCCAGTTCGAAGAACTTTGCATAACCTCCCGCGACCCTCTTCAATCCGTTCACCGCAGCATATGGATCCATCTTCCTGAGCTTCTGCTCTATGCCGTTCAACGCCCCTATCAGGGTGTTCAGATCCTCTGCCGACTTCTTCGAATCGTAGCACGCGTGCGCCCTGATCCTGTATCCCATAGGAACGCTGTCGAAGCGCTCATCCTCGCTGGGGATGAGCTCGTAATCCGCCGTGTCATTGGAATCATCGTCCTCTTCGGACGGTTTCTTTTTGGGAACAACGGCGATCTCGGTATCCAGCACCGAATACACCGTACCATCATGCATCTTCCAGAGGTCGGCATTCCCTTTCTCCTTGATGAGTTTGGACATCAATGCTTTGACGCACTTCGTTCCTTTCTTCCCCGGTATCACGAATGAATATCCGTTCTTCAGCATGTAGTCCAGATTGTTCGCGGACCCGAATATGCGGTCCATCACCATAACACAGTCCCCTTTGCCCATATCCTTGACACGATCGACGGTCCTTTCCAATGTGGACACGTCCGATATGGAACCCGGATAGAGTTCGAACATCGCAGGAACGCCTTTCTTGTCGGTCACCAGACCGACATTCATCTGCTTCATATCCTCCCCGTCACGGTTGTATCCCCATTCCCCCCAGCCCCCGATATCGCTGTGTGTGGATACCGAAGTCAGATCGTAACTGAGGGAGTCGCCTGCCCTGGCCAGGCGTCTCTCGAAAAGTTCCTCGGTATTGCGATATGCCGTACCAAGAAGATGGGTCGTCTCGCTCATCCTCGGCGATGTGAACCTCTTTCTGATGCCCATCAGTTCTCTGACCATGCTGCTTTCCATTGTGTCCTCCACATCGGTGAACGGCCCCCCGGATAACGCCTGCGCGATTGCGCAGGCGAGGATCTGATCGCCGGTATCAGCAAAAGAACGGAACAGATCATCCCTCAGACCTATCTTTTCCGCCAACCTGAGAAGGAACCATGAACCGCCTAACCTTTTGCCAGCGAGGCCGTCATCATCAAGGAATTTATCGGCCGTTGCCCTGTTTTTCTTCGGAATTATCTTTCCGGTCCCCTCGTCCAGCACACCAATGTACTCATTCACTGTCTTTGGATACTTGCTGCCTGGCTCGTAGACGGATGTGCTCCTGTAGGCGTATTTCCTGTTCCCGCGCTGGACGAAGTATGTTTCGGGCATATACCTATATTGTAGGTATATTATAAAAACCCGTCGATATATAAAGACTATATAAATCATCAACGAGAGTTTATAAAGAAAAATGTACCCTTACACGGTTACCTACAATTGCCCGAGGATTTCAGATAGTTAGTACACACTTTCGTGGTATTTTGGTAAAGACTTTTGTGGTATTTTGGCAAAGACTTTTGTGGTATTTTGGTAAAGACTTTTGTGGTAAGATAAGGCCCCATCGCGTCCTAAATACGCATTATCATCGGCGCTGGCACTCTCCAAAGCCTCCCCCCCCCCTTAGTCGCTCCCGAGAGGGCCATAAACCGGTAATGCATGGCAGCCGGTCGCGCGCATTTATATATACGCGCCCGAAATAGGGAGAAACCACGGTGCGCCTATGATAGTGAACGCAGAACTGTACGTCAGGGACATGCCCGGCCAGCTGGTCGGATCCCTGGACCCCATCTCCCTTGTGGACGGGAACATCCTGGGAGTGGTCCACAACCGCGACAAGATAGTCAACCACAGGATCTGCATCAACATCACCTTCGAGGTCGAGGACAGGGACCAGCTCTGCAGGCTGAAGGACATCTGGCAGTCCAAGGACATCGTCATCTCCTCGCTCAACTCGGTGCACCAGACGTACACGATGGACTACCTGCTCATCGGGAGGTTCGACTCGACATTCATCGAGCACCTCATCGGCGAGGCCTCCAAGACCATCCAGATGGACGCGTCCGATGTGAGGTACACGTCCAAGAACGACAGGAACTCCACACGCACCGCCATGATCTCGGTGAAGGCGCACAGCACCGAGGACATCGACAGGCTGGACTCCTTCCTGAGCTCCAGGTGCGGCGAAGCCGGCATCACCTATGTCAGGGGGCTCTGACATGAGGCTGTTCATCTGCGGGTTCGGCACCGTCGGGCAGGGATTCGCCGAGGTCCTGGAATCCAGGAAGGCGTTCTTCGAGCAGAGGTACGGCACCCAGCCCGTAATAGTCGGGATCATGGATTCCAAGACCTACGCCGTCGACGAGAAGGGGCTGGACCCCCTTGCGATGGTGGAGAGGAAGAGGACCGCCCGCAAAGTGGGCGACAGGGAGTACACCGACTCCGTGAAGGTCCTGGACTCCGTCGACTACGACCTCCTCGTGGAGGTCAGCCCCACGGACATCAAGACTGGCGGCGTGGGATTGGTCAACATCACCCACGCGCTGGAGACCGGCAAGGACGTCATCACGGTCAACAAGGGGCCCCTGGCGCTGAGGTTCCAGGAGCTCATCGCACTGGCTAAGGCCAACAGGTGCAAGTTCAGGTTCGAGGGCTCCGTGGGAGGGGCCATGCCGATCATCAACCTGTGCAGGGAGAACCTCATGGGCGAGGAGATCCAGTCCGTCAGGGGCATCCTGAACGGGACATGCAACTTCATCCTCAGCAAGATGGACAAGGGGCAGCCCTTCGAGCAGGCGCTCAGGGAGGCCCAGGAGATGGGGTACGCCGAGACCGACCCCACCAACGACATCGAGGGCTACGACACCGCATGCAAGGTCGTGATCCTGGCGAACTCCGTCTTCGGAAGGAACGTCACATTCAGCGATGTGAAGATCACGGGCATCACGTCGATCACCGAGGAGGCCATCTCCATGGCAGCCTCGCGCAACATGGTGATCAGGCTCATAGGGGAGGTCTCCGAGACCGCCCTGGAGGTCAGCCCCAGGCTGATACCCAAGGGCCATCCGCTCGCCCTCACCGGCACGCTGAACATAGCCCAGATCACGACCGACCTGGCCGGTCCCGTGACCGTGTCCGGGCGCGGCGCCGGCCGCAAGGAGACTGCTTCGGCGATCCTGAGCGACCTAATCTCAATCATGGACGAGAGGCTATGAGAGACCAGTCCCGCATCATCATCTACGACACCACCCTCAGGGACGGGGCGCAGACCGAGGGCATCACGTTCTCCGCCGAGGACAAGCTCGAGATCCTCAGGCGCTTGCAGTCGTTGGGCGTCGACCTCATCGAGGGCGGATGGCCCGGGTCCAACCCCATCGACGATTCCTTCTTCGAGTCCGCCGGCCTGGAGGACAACCTGGTGGCCTTCGGCAGCACCCGCAGGAGCGGATGCTCCCCTGACGAGGACCAGAACCTGGTCGCTATCGCGGATTCCCCCGCGCCCTGGTGCTGCATCTTCGGGAAGGCATGGGACTTCCAGGTAACCGATGTCCTCTCCATAAGCCTGGACGAGAACCTCGCGATGGTGGAGGGCAGCATCCAGTTCCTGGTGTCGAGGGGGAAGAAGGTCATATTCGACGCGGAGCACTTCTTCGACGGGCTGAGGTACAACAGGGCCTACGCCCTCGATGTGATCAGGGCCGCGGAGAGGGGAGGCGCGGAATGGATCGTCCTGTGCGACACCAACGGCGGCTCCATGCCGTCCGAGATAACCGATGGAGTGGAGGACGCGCACCTCACCGTGGAGGCTCCGTTGGGCATCCACTGCCACAACGATTCCGATCTCGCCACCGCCAACACCCTAGCGGCGGTGGAGGCCGGATGCACCATGGTGCAGGGCACCGTCAACGGCCTGGGCGAGCGCACCGGCAACGCGAACCTGTGCGCGGTCGTCCCCGATCTGATGCTCAAGCTCGGCTACGACACCGGCATCGACCTCCAGAAGCTCACATCCGTCTCCCGCTTCGTCGGCGACGTCTCCAACAGCATGCCCTCCGACCGCATGCCGTACGTCGGCGAGAACGCATTCGCACACAAGGGCGGGGTGCACGCCGCAGGGGTCTCCAAGGACACCCGCGCCTACGAGCACATCGACCCCTCCGAGGTCGGCAACTCCAGGAAGGTCCTCGTATCGGACATGGCCGGCAGGGCGAGCATCGTCGAGAAGATCAGGTACCTGGGCATGGACGTCGGCGACGACGAGGCGGAGATCGCCGGCATCGTCAAGGAGATGGAGTCCGACGGCTACCAGTTCGACGGCGCGGACGCGAGCTTCGAGCTCCTGGTCAGGCGCCACAGGGGCGAGTTCCGCCCGACGTTCAAGGTGACGGAGTTCAGGATCCTCATGTCGTCCTCAGGCGTGCTGGAGGCGAGCATAAAGGTCTCCGACAGGGACGGCAACGTGGAGCACACCGCCGCCGATGGGAACGGTCCGGTCAACGCCCTGGATAACGCCCTCAGGAAGGCGCTTTGCAGGTTCTATCCCTCATTGGCCGGCATCAGGCTGACGGATTACAAGGTCCGCGTGCTGGACGAGGCGTCGGCAACGGCCGCGCGCGTCAGGGTCCTGATAAGGACCGCCGACGGCAAGCGCAGCTGGACCACCGTGGGGGTCTCGGACAACGTGGTCGGCGCATCCCTGGATGCGCTGGTCGATTCTTTCGAATACTATCTCATGAAGACAGAGGAATGCAAATGAGCAGAGTCATCGTAACGCTGGTCGGCAAGGACCATGTGGGCATCATCGCCACCGTCTGCAACTACTTCGCGGACAACGGCATCAATATCCTGGACATCAAGCAGACCACTGTGCAGGAATTCATCAACATGATCATGATCGTCGACGTCACCGGGTTCAAGGGGGACTTCAAGGCCCTCAGCGACGGCCTCGCCCAGGTCGGGGAGAAGGTCGGCTGCATCATCAAGGCCCAGAACGAAGAGATCTTCGAGATGATGTACAGGATCTGATAGCATGGTCGAGCTGAAGGAGGTCTTCGAGACCTACGACATGGTGTCCCACGAGAACCTCGATGTGAGGACCATCACCATGGGCATCAGCCTGCTGGACTGCATCGACCCCGACCTGGACGCGCTGTGCGAGAAGGTCTACAGGAAGATCACCGAGTCGGCCAAGGACCTGGTCAAGGTCGGCGACGACATCGGCCTGGAGTTCGGGGTCCCGGTGATCAACAAGAGGATCTCCATCACGCCCGCCGCACTCATCGGCGGAGCCGCATGCAAGTCCCCCGAGGACTTCGTCAGGATCGCCGAGACCCTGGACCGCGCCGCCAAGGAGGTGGGCGTGAACTTCATCGGAGGGTACTCGGCACTGGTCCAGAAGGGCATGACCCCCGCGGACAGGAACCTCATCCTGTCCATCCCCCAGGCCATGAAGAGGACCGAGAGGGTGTGCTCCTCCATCAGCCTCGGATCCACCAAGATCGGGATCAACATGGATGCCGTCAGGCTCATGGGCGACATCATCGTGGAGACCGCCGAGATCACCAAGGAGGACGACTCCATCGGCTGCGCCAAGCTCGTGGTGTTCTGCAACCCGCCGGACGACAACCCGTTCATGGCTGGCGCCTTCCACGGAGTGACGGAGGCCGACAGGATCATCAACGTCGGGGTCTCCGGGCCCGGCGTCATGAGGAATGCCCTGTCCAAGGTCAGGGGCGAGGACTTCGAGGTCCTCTGCGAGACCATCAAGAAGACGTCCTTCAAGATCACCCGCGTAGGGCAGCTGTTCGCGAAGGAGGCCTCCAGGAGGCTGGGCGTGCCGTTCGGCATCGTGGACCTCTCCCTGGCCCCCACACCCGCGGTAGGGGACAGCATAGCGGACATCATCCAGGAGATGGGGATGGAGCGCGTGGGCGCTCCCGGCACGACGGCCGCATTGGCGATCCTCAACGACCAGGTGAAGAAGGGCGGAGTGATGGCATCGTCCTATGTGGGCGGCCTCAGCGGCGCTTTCATCCCCGTCACGGAGGACAGCTCCATGGCGGAGGCCGCGGCCATGGGCGCGCTCACCCTCGAGAAGCTCGAGGCGATGACCTGCGTCTGCTCAGTCGGCCTGGACATGATCGCGATCCCCGGCTCCACACCGGCGACGACCATCTCCGGCATCATCGCGGACGAGATGGCCATTGGGATGGTCAACCAGAAGACCACCGCTGTCAGGCTGATCCCGGTGATCGGCAAGGGCGTCGGGGATTACGCCGAGTTCGGCGGCTTGCTGGGCGAGGCGAAGATCATGCCGGTCAACACCTACGGCTGCGCCGACTTCGTGAACCGCACCGGCCGCATACCTGCACCGATCCACAGCTTCAAGAACCGATCCCGAGGATCCTCAGGGTCTCGGGGTCCCTTTCTCCCCTGAAGAAGGCATCCAGCACCTGCGGGAACAGCTCGTCGTCGCTAGCCTGCTCGAAGAGCGTCATGCACGAGCGGAGCTTCACGGCATCGATGCGGCTGCCCATAAGGTCCTCCAGCCTCTCGTCCCTGTGCACCAGGAGGGCCCCCGTTATCTCCAGGAGATTCCCGGACAGGTACGGGTCGGCCATGTATGCGCGGGCCTCCTCCAGCCCCTCTATGCCGTAGTAGACGGCATTGGAGCTCATGCCGAGCGCCCTCAGTTGCGGGAATATGTACCAGATCCAATGGGACTCCTTGCGCCCGTTCCTGATCTCCGAGAGGGCTCTGGGGTAATGGCGCCTCTGCATATCCCTGAAGCGTTCGAGGTCGAAGTTCTCCGGCATGGCAGCTTGAATGGTGTAATCGGATAAACAGGATGTGGAAAAAATAGTAAGGGGGTTGCGGCACCAAGGTGCCGAAAGAGTTCATCAAAGATGCGTAAGGTGGGGGCAAGGGGATTTGAACCCCTGTCAGCGGGTTTCCACTACGGGAGGAGCGACCTCCCGTGAAATCAATGAGTCATCGCTCCAGTTATTCATCAACTGTCAGCAAACCCATTTTCAATCACTCTCATAACTGGAGCCCACCAGTCTGCCAGGTTAGCCTATACCCCCTGGGAGTGTGATCGAGCAGCGATCACTTCTTACGCATCTTTGCTGCTCTCTTTCTTCTTCTCATTTTCTTCTTGCGCCATTTCCAACGCTGGTTGCCGCGTTTCTTCCAGGCGCGTGAGCCTCTCTTCATGGTTTACCCTTCCTGGACTCTTCATCGCCTTCGCGACGGGTCATCCGTTGGCGGGCCCGCGGGGATTCGAACCCCGGGCGTCTGGCTTAGAAGGCCAGCGCTATATCCTGGCTAAGCCACGAGCCCACACTGAGACCACCATCGGCTACTATCATTTAAAGGTTTGTTCGCGCAAAAACGGGGGAAAACGGGCAGCCAGACATCCGCCTGGCCGCCCCTTCGATGGTTTCGGAACTTGATGCCGAGGAGGTCGAGGATGGAGCCGTACCCGAGGAACATGGCGGTGGCTTCCGCGATGCAGATGACTCCGAACGCGGCCAGGACGGGCCACATGTTCATCAGCTTCCCGATGCCCCTGACGAGGGCCTCGGCGAAGTGGAGCAGCATATAGACGAAGGATCCGGCGATGAATGCAACGATGACCCTCGGCCATCCTTGGGATAGGGGGGTCAGGTCGACTCCGGCGATCTCGGCGCCGTTCAGGCCCCCGAGGTAGACGTAGATGAGGACCATTATCATGACCGCGATGATCACCGCGAAGTGCACATCGCGGAACGGACGGATCACGAGGGTGAACGCCGCTAGCACCACCAGCAGTATGGTGAAGTTGCCCCATTGGTTGTAGCGGGTGGCCGCGACGATGGCCATGAGCACCCCGAAGATGACCCCGAGGACCATGAAGCCCTTGTACGCCCCGGACTCCTTGTCCTTGACGTAGTATGAGGCGATGACCAGGGCCAGGAGGCCTCCCAGCAGGAGAATGAGCTGGGGGACGTTCCCATCCACCCAGGACATGATGTCATCGGTTTCCATGGAATCCGTATCTTGGTTTTATTATAAAGACAACACGGGCTGGATACGCACTCCCTCAACTAGTGCCAGAATCAATTAACGAGGCTAAGGGAACCATATTATCCGCGCACATTCGCTCCGTCCCCATGCATTGGGATAGGGATGGCCTGACGTACGACGAGGCCGAGAGGATCCTCTCGGAGAACGACGGGATGCCGATAGGAGACGTGCTGCGCTGCTGCGGGGACGACGACCCCTCCTCAGACCTCCTCTCCGACCAGTGCCACACGTCCGTGAGGCTCCAGCGCGGCAACATGCCGCCGATCTTTTGGAGGGGCTGCATCCTGGGCCAGTACATGGACGTCATGTCCGCGCTGGATTCTGCGAATCCCGCCATAAGGCTGCGGAGGCATTGCGAGTACACCAACGTGTTCCCCCGGGCTGCCGTCCTGGAGGCCATCGGCAACGCCCTCATCCACTGCGATGCCGCACAGAGGCGCTGCATCGAGGTGTCGATGGGCGAGAGGGCCCTTACCGTGACCTCCCCGGGCTGCTCCATGGTACGCGGCGAGGGGAGGATGCTCCCGCGCAACCAGGCCCTGGCGGTGGCCATGGTGTCCCTGGGGTGGGCGTCCATGAGGTCCACGGGCATGATGACGATCATGGATTCATACCGCCGGACATGGAGCGTTCCCCGGGCCGAGGACTCGGTGGACAGCTTCGTGGTGACCCTTCCGGCCCTCAACGAGGATTCCAAGAACCCCTCGGCAGTCGCCCAGAGGATATACGAGCTGCTCTCGGCGACCCCCGGGCTGACGGTCGAGGGCATTTGCAGGATGCTCCTCATATCCCCGGTGGCAGCCACCGTGGCCCTGGAGCGCATGGAGGCCGACGGGGCGGTTTTCTCCCTCGGATCCAGCGGCAGTTGGATGTACTATATATCTGGGTGAAATATTTCTGGCTACCAAATTATTCCTTAATTCTAGGTAGTAAATTAATAAATAGACTATTCCAACTCGGGCATATTAGCAATATAATTGTAGGATACTATCAATTTAGTGTATCCTAAATAAAAATTTAGTTGGATTTATCCTCCAAAGTATTATAAACCCCATGTTGGAATACTACTCCATCCTAAAATCGTGAGTCGTCAAGATTTCACGATTATGAGGAAAAAAAGGTGAAAATCAATGCACATAATGGAAGGGTTCCTTGACCCGATTTGGTGCGCGGTCTGGTTTGTGATCGCTATCCCGATCGTCGCGCTCGGAGCCAAAAAAGTTATCGAGTTGATGAGGGACCACCCCGAGCACAAAATGACCATTGCGCTCTCCGGTGCGTTTATTTTCCTCCTCTCCTCGCTCAAGATCCCGTCCGTCACCGGGTCTTCATCCCACCCGACCGGAACCGGATTCGCTGTCGTCATGTACGGAATCGCCACCTGCGCGTTCCTCTCCACCATCGTCCTGATCTTCCAGGCCATCCTGCTCGCCCACGGCGGACTCACCACCCTCGGAGCCAACATCTGCTCCATGGGCATCATCGGACCCGCCGTCGGTCTCGGAGTCTGGCTCCTGATGATCAAGGCCGGACTCAAGATCCCTGTTGCACTGTTCTGCGCCACTCTCATCGCTGATCTGTTCACCTACGTCGTGACATCCTTCCAGATGGCCCTCAACTTCGGATTCGAGTACTTCGTCGACTACCTGACCAACTACGCCGTCACCCAGATCCCGCTGGCCATCGTCGAGGGCATCCTGTTCTTCATGTTCGGAATGTACCTCATCAACAACAAGCCCGAGATCTTCGACATCGCTCAGGGTGTCGCAGACGCCAAGAAGGAGGGAGCCTGATGGAGAACAAGTACATCTACATCATTGGATTCGGAATCATCGCGGCGCTCGTTATCGGAACGCTTGCCTACGGAGCGGCCAACGGATTCGACTTCGGCGGATCCGACGACTCCGGCGGCGAGATCGCCCCCGGAGAAGGCGGCGAAGAGTACGAGCCCTGGTGGAACGGAATCTTCGGGGACTACGAGCTCCCCGGCGAGACCGAGTCCCTGCTGTTCGCGGTCCAGGCCGCAATCGGTGCCATCATCATCGGCTATTTCATTGGCCGTAGCCAGAATAGAGGCGCTTGATGCAAACAGGGGGGCATGTCCCCCCATTTTTTTCATTCAAAACGATTTCACTGCGTTTGATTTAAGGTGCGAGGATGTCGGAAGAATCTCAGATGGACACGTTGTCATACAGCTCAAGGATGCTCTCGTGGGCTCCTTTAGGAAAGTTGTTGTTGGTCATCGTGGTGCTGATAGTCAATATCCTCACCCGTTCCATGGTCGTGCCGATCATAACCCTGGCCATCGGGCTGATACTCATGGCCTATTCCACCAATTTCAAGATCCCGCTGTTCATCGGCCTCGCCATCGCCGAGGGAATCCTCATCCTGGTCATCGGCGCAGGGCTTATCTCGGTCACCGGAAGCGACTCGAGCCCGGTCATATGGGAGACCAACATCCTCTGGTTCAAGATCCACATGACCGTGGACAGCTTCAACACCGCATGGAACGTCTTCCTCCGCTCCATCGCCGGAATCACCGTCATGATCTCGTTCGCCACCTCCACGCCCATCCCGCATCTGTCCCAGGCCCTGAGGCAGCTGCACATGCCCCGCGAGGTCTGCGAGCTGATCGTCCTGATCTACAGGTACGGGTTCCTGCTCCTGGAGAGGATGGAGTCCATGTGGAACGCCGCCCACTGCAGGATGGGTTTCAACGGCTTCACCAACAAGATCAAGACCGCCGCGGCCATCGCCGTCGGCATATTCACGTCATCGTCCAACCTGGCCGACAAGGCCCAGATCGCGCTGAGCTGCAGGAACTACCAGGGCGTGTTCCCCGTGTACAACGCCCCTCCCAAGGTGGGAGTCAAGTGGGTGGTCATCGTCATCGCGATCGCAGTCATCATCTATTACATCGGCATCAACACGCTGGGTGTGGTCAACATGGCCGAGATATTCTTCGGCAAGGACGTGGTAGGATGAGCGATTACATCTTCGAGACCGAGGACCTCACCTACAAGTACAACTCCAGGCAGGAGAAGCCCTCCCTGGACAACGTCAACATCAAGATCAAGAGGGGCGTCAGGACCGCCATCCTGGGCGCCAACGGGGCCGGCAAGTCCACCCTGTTCTACCATTTCAACGGCATATTCAAACCCGCTTCCGGGACGGTCAGGTACAACGGCGCGCCGCTGGATTACGGCAGGGACGCCCTGACCGAGCTCAGGAAGAACATCTCAGTCGTCGTGCAGAATCCCGACGAGCAGATCTTCTCCGCGACAGTGGAGGAGGACATCGCCTTCGGCCCGATGAACTGCGGCATGGAGCGCGATGACGTGGAGAAGGCGATACAGGACTCCCTGTTCAAGGTGAACATGGAGGAGTACCGCTACCGCCCCACCATACAGCTGTCCTACGGTCAGAGGAAGAGGATCGCCTTCGCAGGCGCCCTGGCCATCAAGCCGGACGTATTGATCCTGGACGAGCCCACCGCAGGGCTGGACCCCCAGATGTCCCAGGACGTCATAGAGCTGGTCGACGAGATGGTGGAGGCCGGGACCACGGTCATCATCTCCACCCACGACGTCGACCTCGCCTACGCCTGGGCGGAGGAGATCCACGTGCTCAGGCACGGCAAGCTGGTGTTCTCCGGCGTCCCGGAGGAATTCTTCGAAGACCTGGAGCAGGTGTTCCTGACCGGGCTCACCGTCCCCCACACCTACTCGGTCAACTTCATGGCCCAGAGCATCAAGGGCGAGCCCCTGGCGCCGTATCCCAGGACCAACAGCCAGATCCTGTGCAAGATGCGCAACGATGGGGCCACCGTCGGCCACATCAGGCTGATCCCCGTGAGGGAGGGCTCGGACATGGCCGAGGAGGAGGGCGCCGTGGGGATCTACGGATCAGGTGCGCGCCGCCTGTTCGCATCGAAGGAGAGGGTCGCCGACTACCATTTCAACGCCATAGAGTGCTGCCTCATGGAGGCCATCAACGGCAGGCCGTCCACGCTGTACTGCGATGAGCATATGATACCGTTCGTCAAGGGCCGCATAGCGTCCCTCGACGGGTTCGGGAGCCATGTGGAGGTGGTCGAATGATCGAGGGCCTCACCAACGTCGTCGAGGTCGACGACGTAACTTTCGCATACGAGGGCGCGTCCCGCCCGTCCCTGGACCACGTCACCGTCAACATCAAGAAGGGCGTCAAGACAGTCATCCTGGGCGCCAACGGGGCCGGCAAGTCCACCCTGTTCTACCAGTTCAACGCGGTCGAGAAGCCGGACTCCGGCCAGGTCAGGGTCCTGGGCCAGCCCGCGAAGTACCGCGGCAAGAGGCTCAAGGAGATACGCTCCCAGATAGCTGTGGTCCTCCAGAACCCCGACGACCAGGTGTTCTGCTCCACCGTCGAGGACGACGTGGCCTACGGTCCCAGGAACATGAAGCTGCCCCCGGAGGAGATCAAGGAGAGGGTCGACAGGGCCCTGTTCGAGACCGGCCTCACCGAGCTCAGGGAGAAGAATACCCTGCAGCTCTCCTACGGGCAGAGGAAGAGGCTCGCGCTGGCGGGCGCCCTGGCCATGAGGCCCGAGGTGCTCGTAATGGACGAGCCCACCGCCGGGCTCGACCCGCAGATGGCCCTGGAGCTCATGGAGCTCGCGGAGCAGCTGCACAACAACGGCACGACCATCGTCATCTCGACGCACGACGTCGACCTCGCCTATGCCTGGGCGGACGAGATCCATGTGCTGAGGAAGGCCGAGGTCATCTATTCCGGCCCATCCGAGGGATTCTACTGCGATAACATCAAGGTCCACTCCACGGGGGTCATGCCGCCGTCCATGTTCGTCATGAACAGGAACCTGGCCGACATCCGCGGGGAGGACCCCGCGCCGTACCCCCGCACCGAGACCCAGCTCCTGTCCAAGATGGTCTCCGGGCCCAAGGGTAAACTGCACATAGTCCCGGTCACCAACAAGGTGGACCATTACATGCTCGACCCAGTCCTAGAGCGCACCGGCGATGTGAAGGTCGGAGTGTTCGGCACCGTCGCCCGCAGGCTGCTGTATGCCAGCCAGATGCCCGCGGACTTCGTGTTCAGCGGGTTCGAGTCCTGCGTCGGCAGGTGCCTCAGGGGCAAGGATGCCGTCCTGCTCTGCGATGCGGACTGCATCAACCTCGTCGAGCAGAAGATAGCGGATCTGACGAAGTTCGGCACGGACCTCGAGTACGAGATCTATCCGCGATCCTTGAGAAGACTCTCACCGGTCAGCGAACGCTATCCAAAATCGATAATGGGTTTGGCCGGGCGGGTCCCCCCGCCCGGGATGATCATGCCTTCTTCGCAGGCGATTTCTTGGCAGGAGCCTTCTTCGCGGTCTTGGCTGCGGGTTTGGCGACGGATTTCCTGGTGCCTGCCTTGGGGCCCCTCTTCGCTTTGACGGGGGCGTCGGTGTCCTTGCGGAAGCAGAGGAACCAGTCGTAGCAGATCTGGTCGTCCTTCTTCTCCTCGACCCTGTCCTTGGCGGTGCCGCAGGATCCCGGGGCGGGGAGGATGACGTCCATGCCGGGTCTCCAGTCGGCGGGGGTCGCGACGTTCTCCTTGTCGGCCTTCTGCAGGGCGAGGATGACCCTCTTGATCTCGTCGAAGTTCCTGCCGAGGGACGGCGGGTAGTAGATCATTGCCCTGATGATCCCTTTCGGGTCTATGAAGAACACGGACCTGACGGCCTGGGTGTCCGAGACGGAGGACTGTACCATCCCGTATTTCCTGGAGACATCCATCTTGATGTCCTCGATCAGGGGGAATTTGACCTCGATGTTCTTCATCTTCTTCCATTTGATGTCCTGGATCTTCCTGAGCCAGGCGATGTGAGCGTAGATGGAGTCGACGGAGAGCCCGACGAGCTGGACGTTCAGGGCCTCGAACTCCTCGGCCATGCTGCCGAATGTCATGAACTCGGTGGTGCACACGGGAGTGAAGTCGGCGGGGTGGGAGAACAGGATGATCCATTTGCCCTCGAAGTCCGAGGGGAAGTTGATTTGCCCCTGGGTGGTGTTTGCTGTGAAAGCCGGGGCGGGCTCACCGATCATGGGCATCCTGGGAGCGCAATCCTCGCAGCATCCGCATCCAGGACCGGTGCATTCTTCACAGCAGTTGCAATCTTTCTTTTTATCAGCCATAAACTATGACCTCCTAATACGTAATGCGTTAGCTGATTTATAAATGGGCGCATTTACTGGAGTAATATAAGGGGTTACACATCCAACTATGATGAGCGTAAGTTGCGATACGGCTGTGGAAATGATAGATGCCGCGGCATCCGCACTCGGCATCGCGGACGGTTCCACGGACGAGTACGACGGCATGGGGCCGTATCAGGTCCTGGTATCCACCATAATATCCCAGCAGATATCCGAGGCCTGCACCCGCAGGATATGCTCGGAGCTATTCTCTGCGTATCCTTCCGCAGAGGACGTGTACCGTGCCGACCCCGCGGAGATCGAGAGGATCATATGGTCATCGAGGTACCACGGCCAGAAGACGCGCGCCATCGTATCTGCGACGAAGGCCATCGTCGAGGGGTACGGAGGGGAAGTCCCGGATGATCCGGAGGGGCTGCTGGCCCTTCCGGGGGTCGGCCGCAAGACCGCCGCCTGCGTCATGAAGTACGGCTTCGGGAGGGAGAGCGTCATCGTGGACTCGCACATCGGCAGGGTCTGCCGCCGCACAGGGATCTCCGACGGGAGGAGCGCCGATGCGGTCCAGAGGGACATAGAGGAGAGCATCCCGGAGGGGATGTGGGGGAGGCTCGACAGGGCGTTCATCACGTTGGGGAGGGAGTGCTGTCGCCCCAAGAACCCGGATTGCAACAACTGTCCGATTTCAGAGATGTGCCAGAAGAATCCGTGAGAAGGTGATGGCGGGGCGGGGCCCCGCCGTTTTGAGAGGTTTCAGGCCAGGACGTCCTGCATGCTGTAGACGATGCCCTTCTTCTGCTTGGCGACCCATCCGGCGGCCATGACGGCGCCCGCGACGAAGATCTCCCTGGAGTGGGCCTGGTGGCGGATCTCGATCCTCTCGGAGTTCCCGATGAACATGACTGTATGATCGCCGACGATGTCTCCGCCCCTGATGGCGTGGATGCCGATCTCCTTGCCGCGGGGGCAGATGCCCTCGCGTCCGCAGACCTTCTCCTTGCCGCCCATGGCGTCGCTGAGAATCTCGTATGCGGTCATCGCCGTGCCGCTGGGGGCGTCCTTCTTCTGGTTGTGGTGAGCCTCGATTATCTCGACATCGTAGTCGTTGCCGAGGTACTCCGCGGCCTGCTTGATGAGCTTGAAGAACACGCCGACCCCGATGGAGTAGTTGGTGGAGATGACCGCCGCGACGTTGTTCTTGATGACGGCGTCGGTGATCATGGTCTTCTGCTCCGCGGAGAGGCCGGTGGTGCCGATGATGAGGTTGACGCCGGCCGATGCGGCCGCGGGGGCGTTGACGGCGGTGGCGGCGGCCACGGTGAAGTCTATGAGGACCTCGGTCTTCGAGTCCTTCAGCGTCTGGACCAGGTCCTTGGGGTCGGTGACCTTGACCCCGATGGGGCCGGCGCCGACGATCTCGCCGATATCCTTGCCGATGTTGACCAGGTCGAAGGCGGCGGAGAGCTCCAGGCCCTCGGTGGCCAGGATGCGCTTGACGATGAGCTGGCCCATCCTTCCGCAGGCCCCTACGAGGCTGACCCTTGTGGTCATGCGACCACCCCAGTGAACGTGAATGAGATCATTGTATCCGCTGGGATATCGCCGATGTGTATAATATTAATCATCCCGGGAGACGCCGGGGGGCAAAAGGGCAAAGGGGGCGGCCGCACGAGCGGCCGCCTTGGGGGATCATTCCTCTTCGGCGGTCTCGGAGCCGCTGACGAAGAGGTCCTTGGAGGAGAGGATCATCCAGGCCACGAGGATTCCGATGATCAGGCCGAAGATGGACCAGAAGCAGAGGAACGCGGCGATGAAGCACGCGACGACCGCGACGAGCCAGCTCTTCCTCGTGTAGATCATGATCAAGGACACGAGAGCGCATACCCCGCTGCCGAGGGCGAGGGCGGAGGCGTACGTTATGTAGTTCTTGATGTCGGCCTCGGTGAAGGAGTATCCGTGGCTGGAGATCCAGTTCTGGAACTCATCGCTGGACCAGATCGTGGAGGCGAGCGAGGAGGCATCGATCAGGCTCCAGGCCGCGGCGATGATCACCGGTATGGCGTAGATGCCGATGATGAAGACGAGCCACATCCTGCGGCCCTCGTTGACGGCCAAGGAGAACTGCTTCCTCTTCTCCTCGAATTCCTGTTCGGCTTCGGAGCCTTTGACTATCATCCCACATTGTGGGCAGAACTGCATTCCGGGGTCGAGCGAGCGCCCGCACTCGGAACAGAATTTGGATTCATCCATGCTCCGTTTACTGCATTACTCGTAATTAACGATGTTGTGCTCCCTGTAACGGGCGAGAGCGAGAAGATTCGCATCGGATGTCAGCGGCGGCACCCCGCACTCGGGCGTTATGACGCCGTAGCCAGCATCGGCGGCCCTCCTCGCATCGCTGATGACGTCCTCCGGACCCCTCAGCATCAGGGTCTCGACCGCGGGGACCCCTCCTGCCAGGACCGCCCTGCCGCCCACCTCCCTTGCGATGTACTCGGGATCGCCGAACGAGCAAACGGACAGCGCCGTCTCCCCCAGGGAGGCCAGTCTCCTGAGCACGTGCCCGGTCTGCCCGCAGCAATGCGCCAGCGAGAACGACTCCCTGATGCAGGAGAACACCTTGCCATCGAACGGGGTCACGAAGTCGTCGAAGGTCGACGGCGGCATGATGTCCTCCGAGCCCCCGGTGATCATCATGACGTTGTCGCACACCTCGGATAGCATCCTGGCATACTCGCACTGGTACGGCAGCACCGCCTCGGTCCACCTCTTGACCGTATCGGGCTCGGTGATGGAGGCTATCATCATCTCCTCCATGCCCATCAGATGCCCCACGACCCCCATTGGGCCGAAGATCCCTGCGGTCAGGAACAGCTCCGGGTGGTCCCTGGACAGGCGCCTCCCGGCCTCCACGTGCATGGAGCACCTGCCGGACAGGAACTCGTCCATCGGCGGCAGCTCGGGGGGCTCGGACAGGTCCGCGCCCCTCCACGGCGACCCGGAGACCATGGGCTGCATCCTCCCGTTCCCCGGGAGGACGGTCGCCCCGAGGCCCTCGGCCTCCGCGGTGAGGTCGAACGGTATCCTCACGGTGTCGAAGCCGTACTGGCGGGACATCTGGAGTGCCAGCTCGATCATCTTGTCGATGTCGAAGTTGGCCTCGGGCCATCTGCATCCGCAGGCGTTCATCTGGGAAATTGTCCCGGATTGGGTGAAGACCGCCGGAGGGGACCCGGCATCCATCCCGTCCATCGCATCGACTATCTCCGATTTCATGGCCATCAAACCGCGAAGCGGAGTGGAAAAGATAATGGGGGGGGGGAAGACCCCCCCCCTGGTTTCAAGCGATCTTGGTTCCGGCGGTGGGGCCGGCGGACTCGTCCCATACCTCGCAGACGTCGAACGTCCAGACTGCGAAGCAGGGCAGGTTCATGGCGGCCATGGCCGCTTTCATGTTCTCGAAGACGGGGCCGGAGTCCGCACGCTCGGGGTGGGAGAGCACGAGCTCGTAGGATTTGGGTCCGGCGGTCACGGAGATGGCGGCCTTCCCGTTCTCGGCGAGGTTCTGCTTGGCCCTCTTCATGAGGATCTCCCCTACGCCGGCCTTCCCGTCGGGGCCCAGGAAGATGCTGCCGCACACGATGGCGTGGGGCCTTCCGGTTTTGGAGGCGGTTACGAGGACTTTCACGGATGCCTTGTCGGCGATCAGGTCTGCGACTTCTTTCGGTACTGCAACCATATCATTCACCTGTGTGTATTTTCTCTTAAGTCGTTTAAACGGGCCCGCTTACACTGGCGCTACCATGTGCTAGCGATTCTCCCATGTCTATCTCGACCAGGGTCCTGAACTGGTTCTCCGCCCCCCATCTCGCCAATTCGCGGAGTACGGGTATGAGGCTCATGCCCCTGTCCGTAAGGGAGTAGGACACCTTCAGGGCGCCGTGGTCGTCGACGGTCCTGCTGACGATTGCGTCCGTCTCGAGCTCCTTGAGCTGCTTCGACAGCATCCTCGAGGAAACCTCCCCGATCCTGTTCAGCAGCTCGTTGAACCTCATGCTCCCGTTCTGGGCGAGCAGGCAGATTATCGTCGGCTTCCACCGTCCCTCTATCACCGACATGGCGGCATCGAGGGCGCAGTTGAAGCGGGGTTCCTGGACCATGGATATGGGAAGGGGACGCTAAGTATAATTATGTTACTAAGTAACATTGTGTAATCAATATTTTTATCGAGATTGGATGCGAGGGTCCAATCATGACCGCCGCGGACAAGAGGCGCAGGCGGCGGTCCTTTCCGAAGGACAGGCCCCGGGCCGCATGCATTCTCCGACGGTGCTCGACAGGATAGCGTAGTCGGATGATCCGCTCCCGTCCGCAGAAAGCATCAGCAGCCAGGCATCTTCTGCCCAGCGCGTAATCGGGATACTGGTTCCGACCATGCGGCGGATGCGGCTCCCTTGCCATCTCTATCCATTTATAGATTGTTGGCATATCACACCAGCGTGAAACTGCGTTGGATCATCCCGTTCGCTGTCGTAGCTCTCGCGATTCTAGCAGCCCCGCAGAGCAGCGCCGATGATGGCGATGACGATGACCCGGAGGTATGGGAGTTCGAGATAGACGGGATATCCTACGTGGTGAAGGAAGAGGGCATCGTCGCGGCCAACCAATGCTTCAGCACGGAGACGGACATCGTCATCCCCCCGGTGGTCGAGTACGAGGGCGTGTCCTACGAGGTCGTTACCATCGCGGTCAACTTCATATGCAACGAGTCCGAGCGCATTTCGGTTCCGAGCACTGTGACGGAGATAGAGGCCGGCGCCTTCAACAGCCCCACGCTGAGGGAGATCGATGTGGACCAGGACAATCTGGCCTACTGCTCCGATGACGGCATCCTCTACGACGAGGCCATGGCCTTGCTGATAAAGTACCCGTCGGCGAAGGATCTTCCGGCATTCGTCATCCCCGCATCCGTCAGCGCCCTGGCGAACAATTGCTTCGAGGATTCCAAATCCCTGGCCAGCGTCTGGCTCCCCAACACAATCTACCTAATACCGAACTACGCCTTCGCGGGTTGCAGCGAATTGGCCCATGTGAACGCCACCACAGACGGCAACACCCTCCCTCCCTCCGTACGCATGATCGGGAGAAGCGCATTCAGTGATTGCACATCCCTGACCCAGTTGGATATGCCGGAGGAACTGGTGTACATAGAGGAAGAGGCGTTCACCGGCTCAGGGCTCAGGACATTCACGGTCAACCTGTTCCTCAAGTACATCGGCGCCGGGGCGTTCGCATACTGCACGAATCTGGAGCGCTTCTATGATGGCAACGGGAAATACGAGGCCAGGCGCGGGATGCTCTTCTCGATTGATGGTTCGGACGCAAGACTCCATACATACCCTTGCAACAGACCGGACGAGTCCATCGAGTTATACGAGGGCACGACATCCTTGGAACGCATGGCGTTCAGCGGAGCGGAGAACCTCAAGGAGATAAAGCTGCCCTCGACCATGACCGTCATCTCCCCCGCCGCCTTCCTCAATTGCGGTTCTTTAGAGAGGGTGGTGCTGTCCGAGAGCATCCTCGAGATCGGCAGCAGCGCATTCCACAATTGCCGTAATCTCAAGGACGTGGTGATGGGGGAGGGCCTGGTGAGGATCGATGACTGGGCCTTCGCGTTCTGCGGGATGGAGCATCTGACGGTGCCGGCCTCCGTGAGATACATCGGGGACCAGGCATTCTTCGGATGCGCATCCCTGACATCGATGGACTTCATGTCGGATTACCTGAGGGTGATGGGAAACGTATTCAACGACTGCACATCGATATCGGAGATCACCTTCTATGGGACGAATGTGACGTTCGACAGCTATACCTTCTCGTTTATGAACAACGAGGACCTGGCCATCGCATACATCACCAAGGACGTCCAACTGCCGGAATTCCTGGACGACTATAACTCCAAAATAGAGATCAAGGTTATCGGAGAGCGCCCGTATCCGATGGAGAATCTGATAGGGGTCGCCATATGTCTTCTGATCCTAATCTTCATCGTACGCTTCTTCAGGCACGTGCGAGCGGGAGGCCCCGAAGATGGACGGCAAGACGTTCTCGGGATGGTGCAGTGTCTACGAGGGTATGGGCAAGACCGTCCTGGCCCCACTGTTCACCGAAGGCGGGGACGACAGCGGGGACGACGGCCCGCTCGAGAAGGTGAAGAACTGGATCAAGGGCAAGGTCAAGGCATTCGGCGACAAGCTGAAGGGACTGTTCACCATCCCGAAGGTCGTCAGATGAAACCATCAGGCCAGGCTGTCAGAGTAGATGGCCTGGCCTGTTTTCTCGATACCTGATTTCTACACGTATGTACGATAGCGTCAGCTGATGGGATCAGGAGTCACATTATTCGACATCAGCCTACGATTCTGTTCCTGCGTGTTTCGGGATGCCATCGTTCCTTTGCGCAATCTTGCATCGGGAATGTCCCCGGATGCGCATCGATGAAAATTCTACTTCTGCAAATTCGGAAAATGCGGAAGGGATGGGCCGCCGGAGCGGCCCTTCCCCTCCACGGTTTCAGCTGCGGAACGCGACCACAAGCGCTCCGACGATGACGCCCGCGATGACGCCGATGACGACGAACATCGCGGTGCCGCCGGACGACCCGGACTTGTTCATCAGCTCGGATATCTTGTCGATGTCGTACAGGACGCTGTAGTCGGTGGTGTCGGCGAAGCTGTCGACGAGGACGTAATCGGGCTCGGCACCGGTCTCGACGGTCTTCCACTTGGAGTCGGTCATGGTGTTGGTCGACGAGATGTGGAAGATGAAACCGTCTCCCAATGCCTCCGCCGTCATGGTGTGCGCCCCTCCGCCGGTCTTCTCGCCGATGATGACGACGCCGCTCTCCTTCAGGAGGACGGGCACCAGATTGCCGCACGAGTAGGCCGCGGTCGTGGTGATGATCCCGAAGTTGAAATCGTACTGCTTCTGGAGGTCCTTCTCGTCGAACTTGCCGTCCAGGTTGGTATCGATCATGTACTTGATGTACGTCTGCTCCCCGGAATCCGAGTACATGCTCCTGAAGTAGGAGTAGTCCCCGGTCACGACCGAGATGATGGCCATGGCCGCGCCGACGTCGCCTCCGGTGTTGCATGAGAAGTCGAAGACGAAGTTCTTGATGTTGGGATTGGCCTTGGCCTTGTTCAGGGCCTTCAGCGCGTTCCCGTAGGTGTCGTTCGGGAGCTCCCCCGTCATGCCTCCGTTGTAGTAGTCGATCCAGGCCTGCTTGTCCACGATGAAACTGTCCAGAGCGTAGATCGCCGTGTTCCCCTTCTCATGGTAGGTCTCGGTCCCGAAGATGCTCTCCCTGACGGGCTTGATGATGGACTGCCCCAGGGCTCCGCGGTTGAGGTTCTTCGGTATCTCCTCGTCCTTGTAGACATCCTTGATCTTCTTGGCGATCTCGGGGCTGCCGGTCTCGATCATGTCGATGCTAAGGAAATAGCCGGTGTGCCCGCCGTCATCCAGGTACATCCCCAGGAGATATACTCCGGCGTAGTACTCGACGGCATCCGTGGACTTGAGCCATCCCTTGATCTTCTTGGTGGTGGAGTTGTACTTCTCGAGGACGACGTCCAGCTTGTCCTTCTGCATGTCGACGCCGAGCTTCGAGGTCTCGCTCTTGCCGTAGTTGTTGTCCAGCGCGAAGCACAGCTCGTTGTACGTGAACTCGGCGAGGGCGGCATCGCGGGGGGCCAGCGCCTTTATGCTGCTGACCATTTCCTGGAGGTACTCCACCATGAGGGGGCCCTGGGTCAGGATGTCCATGGCGTCCATCTCGTAGGCAGTCCCGTTGATGTATCCGAGGTACAGAACCTCGGAGTTCATGAGGATGTCATTCACGGTGGTGAGAGGGAAGTAGACGTTGTCTTCCTCGACGTAGTACGGGATGCTGTACTCCTTC
>Ga0256407_10004607_pt1 | contig 22848 bp, 19 predicted proteins | sample RumenRJG_04DNA_FD_193489 | JGI IMG/M metagenome (GOLD analysis project Ga0256407, IMG submission 193489) | Bovine rumen microbial communities from Lethbridge, Alberta, Canada - RJG_04 | ecosystem: Host-associated > Mammals > Digestive system > Stomach > Rumen | place: Canada: Alberta... | reverse complement strand
AAACGGTGAAACGGCCATTCCGTAGGATGCAAGAGCAAAGTTGCCGATAATCGCTTGTGTAGGCAAGGTAGTTCGCTAAGATGAATGCTGATGAACAGAATGTGGGTTACTCTTAACATGCCATACCCTAATGTCTGGGTTACTATTAAAATAGGTTGAAAGATTACCTATTTTCCAGACATTGTTTTTTTAGTTTTAAAAATGTTTTATGAATGCTTTTTTTTATCAATATTTTCATATTAGTCATTGATTACTGTGTTTTACCAACAGATATTTAATTGCAGGCTTCATTAAATGCAATTTCATATTTATTCACGATATATACTTCTTCAGAAATATAATCTGCTCGATGTTAGTTATTAAATCCAAACTTTTCATACTCGACGTATATACTGCAACACTCAAAAACACACATTACTACGGTTTCAATGCCATATAAGCCATCCTTTAATTTGTTCCAGTATCACTTAACTCTTTTTCTTCTTTGATTAATGATTGTTCTGCAGTTCCGTCTTCTATTTGTTTTATTACATTTTCAATGTGATGCTTATACTCACTAAGTATCTGTAACTCATGTTTCCAAGAGGTTACTTCACTAGTTCTTTGTTGATGCCAACTAATGTAATCAAAATCAGATAGGATTTCCTCTTCTTCCATACGCTTAATGGTTTGATAATGTTTGGATTGAGTTTCTTCATGAAGACTAATTAACTTTTCATAATGATTAATGAGATCAGATAGTTGGAACAGTAACAATTGTAATTTGGCATGGTCTTTTTCCAGTTTGATCCACCTGAAGTTTTCCAAAATAGTTTGTTTACATTTGTTTAAATCATTAATAGTCATTTTTATGCACATTAATTCTATTATACTGCATAGTATATAACTATTTTGATGATTAAATGTTAATATTGCATTAAAATTAAAAAATAACATTAATTTAACAATATTGATGTTAACTTATAAAAATACTAGCATAACAAGTGGGATGCAACATGTAAAAAAGGAAAAATATTAACTATATCCTAGTAGGGATAAAATCGTATTAACATAACCAAATATAGTTAAACGTTCTAAAAACAATATTAAAAAAATTACTATGGTGGAAAGCCAAACCAGATAATTTGGTATCTTTTCATCCCAATTAGATAGTTCACTATATCCCATAATATTTAACAAATCCCACTCTTTAGTGAAAGCATAAACCGGAAGGTGGTTTTCTAAATGGTTTATTAACTTAAATTTAACAGTATTTAAAAGTTTGTACTGCTTGATATGTTTTTTCCAACTAATTGAAATGATAATAATGAACATTAAAGGAATAATCGCCAATAATGGCTGATAGTTTGTTGAAACAAATGTTAATGCACCTAATATAATAGTAATCAATGTTAAGTAAAATTTATTTGTGTTTTCTCTACGATTACTGATTTCATTAGTTGTTTCAACAAGTAATTTATATTGTGGAAGTAAATTATCAATACTATGTTCTAAACCATCATTTAATAATTCATCTAATAGGATATTTTCATTATCTAAGTCATTATTGTCATTCATAATTAAAAATTCCTTTTAATTGCGTCAATAAGTGATTGAGAATTCCATTTAACCATTTTAGCATTATCTAAAACAATGGAGGGTATCCTCTCATTGCCTCTAGGTATAATTCCAATAATTGGTTTATTATATTTACGTGCAATTTCAATTTCAATCCTGATCCATTCACTATGAGATACATACATGCCTGAAAGAACAATTATTCCTGATGATTTCATAATATTATTTTCAATTTTTTGTTTTAGGGCAAGTTTAGATGCAGCATCTTTTGGTTTGTCACTAGGAATACTCATATTGACCCAAATTAACCTATTATCAATCCACTCACTCACTTTTTGATAACTTTCATCATATTTCCATGAATGACTAATAAAAATTTTATATTGTTTCATTTTTTTAATTCACTCCATATTAATAAGTAATATAATATATGAGATTAACTTGTATATATTATAGTTCGAAGGCATACGAACATCATTGTTAAAAACAATTATAACCTGTTAAACACAAAAATAAATATCATATTAAAAGGTGATAAAATATGACAAACATTAGTGAAATATCAGGTTTCATATGGAGCATTTCAGACTCAACCCTAAGAGGAGCATACAAAAGAAATGAATACCAAAAGGTAATCCTACCGTTTACCGTGCTTAAACGATTTGATAGTGTATTAGAATATTCCAAAAAAGACGTAGTTGATACATACGAAGTTAACAAAAACAAAACAGAATTCATTGCACCTCTATTAAATGCAAAAGCAGTAGATGAAAATGGTCGCAAATTAGGATTCTACAACTATTCACGCTTCGACTTTAAAACATTACTACAAGATCCAAACAACATTGAAGAAAATCTAAAATTCTACATTAACAGCTTCAGTAAAAATGTTAAAGACATTCTGGACAACTTTGATATTGAAAAACAAATAGCAAAACTATCCAAAGCTAATTTGTTATACCAATTAATTAAAAAGTTCAACGAAACAACACTTGATTTATCACCTAAAAACATATCAAATCATGACATGGGAACAATCTTTGAAGAACTCATACGCAAATTCTCAGAAACATCAAATGAAGAAGCAGGAGAGCACTTCACACCAAGAGATGTAGTAAAACTAATGACAGAACTGCTATTTGTAGGAGAAGAACAAGAATCAGGAAGCATCAAACTAGTATATGATCCAGCATGTGGAACAGGAGGAATGCTCACAAGCTGTAAAGAATTTATCACCAAAAGCAATCCCGACATTGATGTTGTACTATACGGGCAAGAAATAAACGATGAAATATATGCAATTTGTAAAGCTGATATGCTAATGAAAGGAGAGGATGCTGAAAATATCAAAGGACCATCCAGCACACTATCATATGATCAATTAAAAGCTAACAAATTTGATTATATGATTTCTAATCCACCATATGGCCGTGACTGGGAACAAGACAAGGAAATAGTAACTAAAGAAGCTGAAGATGATGGATTTGATGGAAGATTCGGAGCAGGACTACCAAGAAAATCAGATGGACAATTGTTATTTATCCAACACATGATATCAAAAATGAAAGATAATGGAAAATCCAGAATAGCAGTAATTACCAATGGATCACCATTATTTACAGGAGATGCAGGATCAGGAGAAAGCAACATCAGAAAATGGATATTTGAAAATGATTATTTAGAAGCTTTGATTGCATTACCTGATCAACTATTTTTCAACACAGGAATAGGAACATATGTATGGGTATTGACAAATGAAAAAACACCGCAACGAGAAGGAAAAGTACAATTAATAGATGCACGGGAAGAATATGTTGGAATGAGAAAATCTTTAGGTAGTAAAAGACACTTAATACCAGAAAAATCTATTAGTAACATTGTAAACACATATAAAGAATTTAATGAAAATGATAAAGTCAAAATCTTTGACAATGAAGACTTCGGATACACAAAAATAACTGTTGAAAGACCAATGCAACTAAACTACCAAGCAACTCCAGAAAGACTTGAAAACTTATATTCTTATGCTCAATTTAAAAAATTAGCTGAAAGCAAAAGTAAAGACCTTGAAACAAAAATGGCTGAAGAAACAGAAGGCAAAAAACAACAAGAAGCTATTAAAGATGCATTACTTACAATTGGTGATGAATTATATATTGACTGGAATACATTTGAAGCAAAAGTAAAAAAAGCTCTTGCAGGTTTTGATTTGAAACCAGCATTCATAAAAAATGTTATTGAAAAATTATCAGAACATGATGATTCAGCAGAATATGTAACTGATAAAAAAGGAACTCCAAAAGCAGACAGTAACTTAAGAGATACAGAAAAAATCCCCTTAGTACAAAATATTGATGATTATTTTGAAGAAGAAGTGAAAAAATATTACTCTGATGCATGGTATGATATTAAAAAGAACAAAGTAGGTTATGAAATTAATTTCACACAATATTTCTACGTGTATGAACCCCCAAGACCATTGGAAGAAATTGAAGCGGATATTAACAAAGTAACTACAGAAATACAAGAATTGCTCAAGGATTGATTATTATGAGTTACAAAGATTATGACAATTATAAGAAATCAAATATAGGATGGTCCAACAAAATTCCTAACCATTGGAACATTCAAAAACTTAAATTTTTAAGTAAAAACAAAGACAATGAAAGAGTTCCTATAAGTGCAGAGGATAGGGAAGAAGGAGAATATCCTTATTATGGTGCAACAGGCATTGTTGATTATGTAAACAACTATATTTTTAATGAAGATTTACTATTAGTAGGTGAAGATGGTGCACCATTTTTTGACCGAAATAAAGATGTTGCATTTTTAATATCTGGAAAAACCTGGGTCAATAATCATGCTCATGTTTTAAAAATTAATCGATCTATAATTTTAGATAAAATAGTCATGCATTCATTAAATTGCACAGATTATTCGATATATATTAAGGGAAGTACAAGAGATAAACTTAATCAAGAACAATTAAAAGATATTCCAATTATTATTCCTCCAATGAATGAACAACACCAAATAGCTAATTACTTAGACAAAAATACTGCTAAAATTGATGCAACTATTGCTAAAAATGAAGAACTTATACAATTACTTGAGGAAAAAAGAGTTGCATTAATTAATCAAGTAGTTACTAAAGGTTTGAATCCTGATATGCCTATGAAAGATTCTGGTGTTGAATGGATTGGTGAAATACCTGAACATTGGGAAATAAGGAAATTTGCACATATGGCAGATAGAATTGTTGTAGGTTATGTTGGATCAATTGGAGAATCATATACTGATGAAACTGGTATTCCTTTGATTAAAACAGAAAATGTAAAGAATGGAAAATTAAATTTAGAAAATTTAAGTTATGTGACAACTGAATTTCATTTAAAAAATAAAAAATCACAAATTAAATCTGGAGATATACTAATCGCAAGACATGGAGAAAGTGGTCGTTCATGTGTTGTGCCCCCATCATTAACAGTAGCAAATTCTTTGAATATCGTAATTTTACAATCTGGAAAAAACATGAATGGATATTATTATTCATATTTATTAAATAGTTATTTGATACAAGAACATATGCAATCAATTCAAGGTGGTGCAGTTCAAGGGGTTGTTAATACAGAGGATATTGCATTTTTAAAAGTACATGTGCCTTCTATATCCGAACAAAATCAAATTGCAAAATATTTAGATGAAGAAACATCAAAAATAGACAAAACTATATCTAAAATTCAAAAAAATATCAATCTCTTAGAAGAATATAAAACTTCTTTGATTCATCATGTTGTTACTGGTAAAATTGATGTTCGAGGTGAGGAAATATGAGCAGCGATACTTCTGAAAAAGGATTTCAAAATGATATTATTACATATCTTACAAGCACTGGCTATGTGAAAAGAACTACTACTAATTACGATGTTACTTCTTGTTTAGATGTTGAATTGGTTTTGAATTTTATTCATGCCACTCAACCTAAGGCATGGAAAAAGTTTGCAAAGCATAATAAGTCTAATGCTGAAGCTAGATTTATCATGTCTTTGGTAAGGCAAATTAAGAAAAAGGGAACTATTGCCGTTTTGAGAGATGGATTCCGTGATATTGCTAAATTTGATTTGTTTTATCCAAGGCCAAACAATGAACTCAATCCCGAATTGAAAGCTAAATTCAATGAAAATATTTTTTCTGTTGTCGATGAGCTTGAATATGAAAATAAAGATAAAGGTAATAGGTTAGATTTAGTTATTTTTATTAATGGTATTCCTGTTTCTACAATTGAGCTTAAAAATACTTTTACCCAAAGTGTTGACAATGCTGTTAACCAGTATAAGTTTACTCGTGATCCTCGTGAACCATTGTTCAAGAATTGTTTAGTGCATTTTGCTATGAGTAATGAAGAAATTAAGATGACCACTAAACTTAATGGCGCTAAAACAAGGTTCTTGCCATTTAACAAGGGTATTGAAAATCCTGAAGTAAAAGATGAGTATAATACCTCTTACTTATATACGGAAATACTTCAAAAGAACCAATTATCACGATTGATTAATAATTTTATATTTGAGGAAGACGAAACTGTAATCTTTCCACGTTTCCATCAATTAGATTGTGTCAACATGCTGTTAGATAAACCAGAACCTGGCCACAACTATCTCATCCAGCATAGTGCAGGGTCAGGTAAAACAAAAACTATTGCATGGTTAGCACATGGATTGCTAAACAAATTTGATGACAATAACAAAAGGATTTATGATATGGTTATTGTAGTTTCCGATCGTAAAGTTATTGATGCTCAATTACAAGACCAAGTTAAAGCTATTGAAAGAAGGCAAGGTGTTGTTGAAAAGATTGACAAAGACTCCAAGCAGTTAGCTGAAGCTATTAAATCTGGAACTAATATTGTGGTTACTACATTACATAAGTTTTCATATATTTTGGATAAGATTGAAGATGTTGAAGACCGCAATTATGCAATTATTGTTGATGAAGCTCATTCTTCCCAATCAGGTTCTCATGCAAAGCATTTACGTGAAGGTTTAACTAATGCTGAAGCAGACAAAGATACTTTAGATGAAGCTGAAGATGAATACGATGAAGCACTATTGGATGAAATGGAAAAAAGAAGAAAAACACCTAACCTATCTTTCTTTGCATTTACAGCTACTCCTAAAGCTAGAACTTTGGAAATGTTTGGTGAAAAAGATGCTGAATTTGGTGATTTCAGACCACACCACTTATACAGCATGAAACAAGCAATTAAAGAAGGCTTCATCCTTGACGTGTTGGAAAATTACTTAACGTATCCTACTTATTTCAAATTAGTGAAAACTGTTGAAGATGACCCAGAATTCGATGAGGATAAAGCAAAAAGAGTACTTAGAAGATTTGTTGAGTTGCATCCTCATGCAATTAAAGAAAAAACTGAAATTATGTTGGATCACTTCATGAACTCCACTATCCATAAGATTAAAGGTAGAGCAAAAGCTATGCTTGTTACAGGAAGTAGAAAGGAAGCTGTTTTATACAAATTGGAATTTGACAGACAAATCAAAGCCAGAAACTTGCCTATAAAAACATTAGCAGCATTCACAGGAACAATCAAACAAGACACAATAGAATACACAGAAGCCAACATTAATGATACAAAAAAATCTGTAAAAGAAGCGTTCAAAAGTGATGACTACAAGATTCTCATTGTTGCTAACAAGTTCCAAACTGGTTTTGATGAACCTTTGCTCCACACAATGTATATTAATAAGATACTTAGAGGTGTTGCGGCAGTTCAAACATTGAGCCGTGCCAATAGGATTGCACCACACAAAGACGATACATTAATTTTAGACTTTGTAAATGATACTGACACCATACGTGAATCATTTGAGCCATATTATGGTGAAACATCACTTGATCAAGAAACCGACTATCATATCCTTTATGATTTAATGGAAGAAATTTACAAAGGAATGATATTTGATGAAGAAGAAGTTGAAGAGTTTGTAAAAGCATACCAAAAGGGCGTTCATCAATCCAAATTACACAACCTCTTAGAAGAACCAGTGAAAAGGTTTAAAAGAATAACTGATGATAAAGATAAGCTTCTATTTAAGAAGTTACTTAGAAGATATCAAAGCCTGTATTCTTTTATGGCACAGCTATTGCCATTTAGTGATTTAAGCTTAGAGAAACTTTACATTTACATCAAATTTCTAAACCGATTACTGCCTGGTCAAGTTCCTGATATAATTCAAGGATTGCTTGATGATGTTGATATGGATTCCTATAAGATTGACACTCGTGATGAAGGTGGACCAATAATTCTTAATGATGGCGAAGGCGAATTAAATGGAATCAGCGGCGGAATTCCAAGCGTGTTTAATGATAAAGAAAAAATAAAATTATCCGAAATATTAAAAGCATTAAATGAAGCATTTGCTACTGACTTTACAGATGAAGACAATTTATTCGTAACACAAATTGCCAATCACATAATGTCTGATGAAGGTTTCATAACCAAAGTAAAAAACAATCCACGAGAAAACGTAGCAGCAATATTTGGCAATATCTTTGAAGATGAATTGGTAACAATATATGAAAGCAACGATACATTTTACAACAAAATAAACAATAATCCAGAACTAAAAGAAAGGTTGAAAAATGATTTGTTGGATTTTGTGTATGAAGAAAGTGGTGAGCAAGTATAAATAAGTAATCATATGAGATATTATGAGAAAACATGGAATATATGTTTTAGAGAATACAACAACTGGAAAACAGTATGTGGGCCAGTCTATTGATGTAAATAAAAGAAAACAAGAGCATTTTAATTCAATGCAAAAAGGTAAACATCATAATGATTATATTCAACAAGATTATAATAGAGGTCATGATTTTAGTTTTGGTGTTTTAGAATATTGTGAGTTATCTTCATTGAATCAAAGAGAAAAATATTGGATCAATAGGTTAAATACTTACAATAATGGATATAATCTTACAAGTGGCGGTGGAAAAACTTTTGTTTATGTTAATCAAAAACAAGAAAACGATGAATATAATAAACAAAAAATGGAAAAGATATATTTAACAAGACTTGAAAACGAAACAAAAGCATATAACGGTAGTTTGAAACGGTTGTTAGGAACAACACATCCATTAATATTAATGGTAATGATTATTTTTATTATAATAGGCATTTTATTACAACCTAATGGACTAATAATTTCTTTTGGAATATTAATAATGTATTTTATCCAATTTTTAGGACTATATATTAATAAAACAGGATATAATCAATGTGTTGATAAATTAAATAAATATGGTCATAATTTAAACAAAATACAATATCCTATTCCTACGATAATCCAGGAGAATAAAAAAGAAATGTCTGCCATATTCAAAAATATATCAGAAATTAAAAATAATGCTTCAACGGAATATGATACCACATCATCTGAATCAGAGTTAAAAGTAACCTATGATGATGCAAATGAAAAACAAACAGAAGAATTAACTTCTAAAAATGCAGACCTAAAAAAATGCCCCAAATGCAATTTATATTTATTTAAAGATTCAAACAAATGCCCTTCTTGCAAGTATGTTTTTAAAAATAAATAATTATTCATTTAAATAATCCAAAACCATTTTTCCATCATTTTTAAGCCTATATAATCTCCCCTTACGCGCTTCAGGATTAATAATCTCTATCAATTCTTTACTTTTCAGTTCAGACAGCACTTTACTTACATGATTGGTTTTGATGTTGCTTCGTTCGGCTATTTCTTTAGGCATAAGCACATTCCCATCCAACGAAGTTAAAACTTTTTGTCTGTATGTGGACCTTTGTACAAATTCTATAGTGTCTTTATCCATTTCAAACCCTCATATATTTCTATTGTCAAATGATGTAATGATATCCGCTCCAAGTGGTGTAGCAGCGTATCTCTTGTTCCTTTTTTGTTCTTCATCAACGCAAGCAACCACATCAATATCAACAAGTTCATTAATCAATGTATACACTGATCCCCCTCCAATATTTAATTCGGTTGATATTTCGGTAACTGTTTTTGTATTTTCTTTTAGTAAACGAAGAATTTTGGTTTTGCGTTTGGACCGTAGTATATATCCTATTTTCAGCCAAATTTCCTCTGTGAATTCCATATATTAACTATTATTGTACAAAATATATACTTTTATCTATACGGAGTGACAGGAATTTAGAATATATATCGAAGTGATGATTCTACTAAAAAGAAGGCTTGATAAAAATAGATAGTTAATTATGTAATTGCAATATTGCGAATCGAAAAATGAAAATAATGAAAAGAAAAGTTAGTTTAATCCAACCTTTTAACCGTAAAATTTTTGAATGTCGGCTTACCTATAACCTGGCCACCATTTGAAGTAACGCCCACACTCATTTTTTCATAACTATCCAATAAATCACAATTAGTAAAAGTAACAGTTCCATTATTGGCAGTATCGCCAGTTTTAGTTACAATCAAGGTTGTTGGGGATGTTTTTTTAATATTGATGTGTATCCAAGGTGTTGAAGGATTATCCCAAATGCTTTGATGGACTACAGTCAGACAATCATTGTTGTCTCTTTGCACATTACTTCCGAGTGCTCCCGTTGGTGAAGCAATACAACCTTCCCATCCACCCATTAATGCAGTATTTGGTAATGCCATTAGTGTTCTAAACCACTGATATCTTGTACCATTCCATTTGACATCATAATCACATTCCCACAAATCATTATTACTCCAACCATCACTTATACAACCACCAATAAGCGTTAATTCACCATTTGCTTGTGAAACCTGATATCCATTATCCAATTTTGTTGTAGGAGTTGGATGGCCGGTTGTGAATGATGGAGCATATAAATAATCATGTATGGTTACTTCTTCTGATTCAAGATTGCCGCTGGTTGCAATGAATTTAACTTCACCTGCTGCTACCGATGTATATTCAAAAGTTGCATTGCCATCATTACCAATTGTTGCTGTTCCTATTAATGTTTTTGCCATTTTATCACCTTATCCAATCCTTTTCCACATATAAAGAGTTAAATATGGAGGCATATTGTTATGTGCTTGTCCTCCACCCGCACCATACACATACCTGACATCCTTATCATTTTTTGCCTCATGGTATATTTTACCACTACTCATTGTCTTACTACCAGTATTTCCCCCAGCGGAAACAATCATCGTCCAATCCATCACTCTATGATTATGGTTAGGCATTTCATTAACAGTTAATGTATGAGATGATTCACCGCCAGTTGTGCCATTGGAATATGTATCTCCTGCCGCAAGCAAGAACCTATCTTTAATTTGCTCCCATGTACCGCCGAAAAGAGTTGAAGGATCAGTTGAATTGGCGGACATGTAAATTGCACCGATTGGGTATGGATTCATGCAGTTTTCCTGTATTGTTAAATTTTTGAAATAGACACTTTTATCTGCTGAGCCGCTTGAAAATTTTCCTGTTCCTATGTAGAAATAATATGAACCACTAAACGAATATGAATCTGTTCGGACATATGTTTTTTCACTAACTATGGCCTTTGTGCTCAAATTTGTTAAACAATAGTATGCTTGTGTGTCTGTTAACCTAAATGTATAACGATATTGAGTATCATTGCTTATACTTCCAAGGTAATCTCCATACAGTACACTATTTCCAGCAAATCCTCCGTATCCATATGCTAATCTACCTTGCCCTGTAATAATCCATGAACCGTAGCTATTGAAACCTCCCCCATTATCCAATACTTTTTTATCACATATTCTTACACCGAAATCATCATTTCCCATGCTTGTTGTGTAAAAATCAACACTAATGCTAAAATTATTGGATGGAGCAGAAAACGGAATAGTTAAGTAATATCCGTGGCTAGTGTTGCTTGTGTTTCCTTCGTTAACTCTTATTCTTGTAAAACCAGTTGATTTGTCATAAGTAACACTATGTGTGCAGTCTTTCCGAATACCATTCGGCATGTGCTCATCAGATAAATATAATGAACTTACATCAGATATATTGACGTAATTGCTGTGTGTATGATTTGGTGTTGCATATAAAGGAGAAATTGGATGTGTGTGATCTGCCTTCGCCCAATTATCACTGCTCCCAATACCGCCATCATTTGTATCCGCACTTGGAACAGTAGATGATGCTGCAGGAATTGTTGGTTTGTCAGTTAGATTGTTATATGATGCCGTATGAACATGATCTACACGAGCATAATAACCGTTATCCGTTCCCGCACTTAAGGTTGTGCCAATTGATTGTGGCACTCCACCTGCTTGTACATGACCTTTAGTAGAATTATTGGCAGTTGTATTTGCATGAGCAGTTATTTCGCGAGCTACAAAATTTCTGATACTTGTCGTTAAATACGTTATCTTAGATTTATCAATCATTGTATTATCACCATTATAAAAATAGCATTCTAAAGTTAAAGTGGACCGCATCCATTACGATCCAGGCGATAATATACATTAATTGATACAAATATAAAATATAATTATAAAGTATTAAAAAGAGAGGATCACCAAAAACCACGATACAAAAAGGTGACCCATGCTAATGCGCAGTCCATTCACTCTATTAATCCTGAACTACAATGATACTTATTGCCTAACTATTTTATTAAGGTTATGGTGATTTTATGGATAAGATTACTTTTCAAGTGCTCTCGGATAAATGGCATATATTTATAATTAGATATTATTGATTACAGTCTCCTTGAGACTGTAAAAATTTGGTAATGGCTGTTGTATATTCATTATAGGGAGGCTCGTTATTCTACTATTTTTTAAAAAATGCCCTATAATGAAGTACAACTATATATGACAAGGGGAATATTTTGTGACCGGCTAAAGTAGCGTTAGAATATGAAATACATGTTGCGTCATATTGAATTTATGATTGCGAAGTGGCGTAATCGTGAAGTATTGGTCTTAAAAAAAGAAGGATTGTAGACGCTTTGCGCCTACTTTTTCACTTTCACAGTTACTTTTTTAGTTATTTTACCATATGTTGCGGTATAAGTTACTTTTTTGCCTTTTTTAAGTTTTTTCAGAACGGTTTTTTTAACAGTGACTTTAGCAATACCTTTAGCATTGGTTTTGGCTTTGTAGGTTTTCTTATTAAACTTGAATTTAATAGTTTTGCCTTTTTTCGCCTTACCATTAACTTTTAAAGTAGCCGGAATAATCAATTTCTTAGCAGACCTTTTAACAGTTACTTTTTTAAGTGTTAATGTTGTTTTAGCTATTTTAGATACAATTGGAGTAGGAGTGTTTTGTTTATTAACTGTCAAAATTCCTGTCTCTCTAAATGAAGAATATTTACTATCTCCTGAATAAGTAACTGAATAACTATACCTTCCATTATCTAAATTAGGTATTTCAATATTAACAATACCATTAACAATATCAAATTTATAAGTTTTATCTATAATCTCTACAGTTATACTGCCTTTAGCATCACTTGGTAGTTTAATAGTTCCCACACCATTATTTAACGCTGGAATAACGACACTACCTTGAATAGATATAAGAGAAGTTCTTAAAGTGCTAACATATTCTGTACTAGCAAAATAAGAATCTCCTGAATATTGTATACCATACTGATATTCATTATCAATCTCTAAATTATTAAAATAAAAAGTAGCTTTATTATTATAAATAGTTTCAGTATAAGTAGCTCCATTAATTTTAATTTTTATAGTGCCTGTAGCACCATTATTTATAGTTACATTCAAAACTATATAATCATTGATTAAGTATATCGGAGATAATGAAAGTTTTGGGTAAATTTTATTCACTTTAACAGATTTACTATATTCGCTACTTGAATAATAATCATCCCCCGCATATATGACTTTAATAGTATATTTGCCAACATTTAAACCTGATAGGTTATATGTTTCTCCAACATTTAATTTAGTTAAATATTTATCATCTTGATAGATTTCACAATATCCTGTAGCATCATTAGGAAGTGAAGGCATAATACTAATTATTTCACCCCAACTACAGTCTGAAGCGATGATTCTAACTTGTGATTCTTTATGATTTATATAAATATAACCATTACCTGTTGTTTCAAACCTGTCATCTCCATCATATGTTAAAACAAAATCATAACGTCCTGCCCTTAATTCAGGAATAGTAATTGTTGCTTGTCCATTAATTATATCGGCAAGATAATATTTTTGATTTGTTGAATTAGGCAAATAAACAGTTATTTTACCTGATGGAACATTTTTAAAAATAAATGTAACATTTCCATTAGTTCCAGCCACAAGATTATAGTTAGTATAATAATCTAAAGGCACCTTTGAAACATAAAATGTGCAACTGTCTTGAAAACTTGGAATATCAGCATCTCCATCATAAATTAATTTAATAACATATTTTCCTTCATTTAAATAATCTAATATGATAGTTTGCCCAACATCAACCTTATTAACAAATGTATCGTTTAAATAAACACTGAACTGTCCTTTTAATTTTGTATTTATTATAGTATAATTGATCTTAACAGTTTCATTAACATAATATTTAGAAGTTACAAATTGTTTATCTAATATAATTAAATTCGCAGTATCCATTATTTGATTATCCACACTATTTAATAATTTAATTGTATAAGCACCACGTTCTAATTGACATGACTTTAAATTGTAAACTACTGAAGCTTTAGCTACTTTACTTGAATACTCAGTGCTAATTTTTTCAATACCATTTGAATCATAGACTTTTAAATAAAAATCATATTTAAATACATATGATGATGGAGCGGACTTAATTTTTATTGAAATTGTACCTCCTGACCTATATGCAATTAAAGTATCAGAAACATTAACAGAATATGCCTCAGAAGATACTGGCAGCACATAGAGTTTTGCAGTATCCATTATTTGGTTGTCGATGACGTTGATTATTTTAATAGTATATACTCCTGATTCTAATTGAGAGGGGCTTAAAGTATAAGTTTCATGATAATTAGAATTGGAACTTCTAAATCTTTCATTGATTTTTTCAATATCTTTTGAATCATAGACTTTCAAATAAAAATCATATTTATTATCATAAGCAGATTGTGTTGGAGTTATATTAAGAGTTATATTGCCCTCTTTTCCATAAATTATAGTGGTATCTGAAGATTTAACTGAATAAGAATTGTATGTTGGAGATGTTAAGACACTTAGTTTAACAGTGTTTATTTCTACATTCCCTAAATAATTAATTGTTTTAATAGTGTATTCCCCAGCAGTCAATCCACTAACAGGAATAGTAATAAAATTTTCAGGTTGAGGATTAGTTGTTTGATATGTTCTGTTTAATTTTTCAACACCATTAGAATCATAAATTTTAACTAAAAAATAATATTTATAGTAATAAGATAACGCAGTCGATGAAGGAGCATAAATAGGCACTATAATAGTAGTATCTTTATCATAAGTTACTACAGTGTTTACAATCTTAGGTAAGTATGAGTATTTGATAGGAGGAGCTGTTTTGTAAGTTAATTTGGCTGTGCTCATTACTTTATTATCTGCATTATTAACTATTTCCATATTATATTCACCAAAAGGAATATTTGAGTTTAAATAATAAGTTAATGAATTAGTAGGAATTGAACTTTGAAAAATTTGACTGTAACAGGTTGATGAACTTGTTTTATAAATTTTTAAGGTAAAATCATAAGCATAAGAATATCCTGAAGCTGGAGAAACCTGTATTTCTATATTTTTATTCTCCTCATCAATAATGTTTGTATCTTGAACAGTAACTGAATATTTATTATAGGATGGTGAAACTCTTAATACATCGTTTTTTTCTTCAAAAGAAAGAAAATCATTTTCATTTTCCGAATATGATAATTTAGAACTAGTCTGATCATCTTTAACATCACTCTCCACAGAAGAATCATTTAAATCGTACATTTGAAATTGATTTTCATCATCCATAGGTTTATCATTTTCATAACTAGTTAGATCATTTGTTTCATTAGTTATTTCACCAGCACACACACTAGCAATACTGAGCAGGCAAATAATCAAACAAATGAATATTAATCCCTTTTTGTATTTCATTATCATTGCTCCAAAATTTTTATTAATTGATATATATTATGTTTAATTTGTATATTAAATATTTCGACCTCCCATCAACTACCAAGTTAATTACATTTAGCATTAATTATTTTCATAGTTACTTCTAAAAATAGTTAAAATATCAATCAATACTGAAAGTAAATATATTATAATATAAAAAATAGTTGTATTCCTGAGGGTTAATCTATACGAAAAGATAAAAAACTAAGCAAGTGTTTATGAAAACACCTACTTTTTAACCTTCGCAATTTTCTTAGCAGTCACTTTACCATAACTGGCCTGATATTTAACTTTTTTACCAACTTTCAACTTCTTCAAGACATTCTTTTTAATGGTTACTTTTGCAACACCCTTCTTGTTGGTTTTTACTTTGTAAGTTTTACCATTGAACTTGAAGGTAACCTTTTTACCACTTAAAGCTTTATTGCCTTGTTTCAAAGTTGCTTGCAAGACCAGTTTCTTAGCAGATTTCTTGATTTTCACTGTTTTGATGGTTATTGTTGTTTTAGCTACTGGTTTTGTTGGAGTATTTGAATCTGTTGGGTTTGTTGGAGTTGTTTGTTTATTAATTGTCAAACTTCCGGTTTTTGTAAAAGATGCATATTTTGTATCTCCAGAGTAATTGATAGTATATTCATAAACACCATCAACCAAATCTGGAAGTATAACATTTGAAATGCCATTTGTTACATTGAAAGTATAATCTGCATTATTAATTGTCAAAACAATTGTTCCTTCTGCATTCTCTGGGAATACAAATTTTAGAGATTTATCAACAGATGGATTAAGATCATGTGGAACAACAACATCATCAATAATTGCTTTAATGGTTATATTGCCATATTTAGTAAATGAATCATAATTACCATCACCCTCATAGGAAATTACATAATTCTGATTTCCTGCATTAACTTTTGAAATATTAAATTTAACATTTCCATTTGATATAGTTGAAGTGTAAGTTTTATTAGCAATTTCTAGTGTTACAGTCCCTTTTGCATCAATTGGCAAATTAAAAGATAATAGTTCGTTGTTTGTTATAATTTGCGGAACTTCAATAGTATCTATCACTTTGATAATCTTAATTGTTTTTGAAGAAGGATTGTAAAAATCGTCACCTCCAAAACTAATAATCATATTATCGAAGTCAATATTTTGTGGCATTGTAACATAAATCATATTATTAACAACAGAACATGGAATTATGTTATTGCCTAATTTAATATTAACTGAACCAATATTTACATTTTTATTAAATTCAGATAATGCAGATAGGCTTAAAACTATATTTTCGTTTGATTTAACCTTAATGGAATTACTGCTACTTAGTGTTATATCTTGCTTTGTAACAGTAATATTAAATGTTAACATGATGCTATCAAATATGTCATCACCAGTATAGTTGAATTTTGCTAAATAAGATCCAGGTTTGTTTGGCAATTGAATATTTGATTGAATTATATTATTATTAATTAGTATTTCCGTTTCTTTGTTATTGAAAGTCAATATTGCTTTTCCAGTTGGCAATATTCCTGAAATGTTTCCAATGTTAATTGTGATTGGAACTGTTTGATTAAATTTACCTCCGTTTGAATCGAACGTGAAAATTGGTGTTTCTTTAACTATGTTAATTGTGATATTCTTTTCAAATCCATTATATGGCGCATAAATTGTTGGTTTGTAAACAATATTGATTTTCTTTTCACCAATTGTATTAAACGGTATTTCATAATATGTAAAATTATTTGTACGACTTACCCACTTAAAATTACTAAACCCTTCTGCTGTGATAATAAAATTTCCTTCAGTAGTCGATTTATTTGCAAATTTAATGCCTAACTTGTTATTTAACAAAGTGATTGTTCCATTGTTTTCTAATTCCATAACAGGGTCTAGTTTCTTAAGATTAACTGGGATTACAAGTTCACTTTTAATATACAAACTATTAATATGAAAACTAATGGTTTCGGCATTTCGAGTAGGAGAATATACAAATGTATACGCGCCATTATCATAATCTGCTTCTATCATTTTTACGTCTTCTCGATGAGTTCTAGCGTCAACCCATGGCTTATAATAACTATCAGAACGCTTCATTAATGGAATCATTTCCAATAATTCAACATAATTTTTAATTGATACTGCAAAGGTTATATTTTCACCAACAGCTACATCAATATGATCAACGGATTCCAACTCTACTGGACGTTTAGTTAGTGTAAATCTCAGTGATTTATTGAGTATCATATTTGAATAGGAATCATAATAAAAGTAAAAGTCCTCAGTATATGGATCTTCTGTTTTACCTAAATCAAATGTTGCATATCCATTTGAAAGACTACACTCTTCCAAAACTTTCTTATACACAGGTTTACCGTTTAGATAATGGTCAATAGTGGATGTTGTAACCCAATGGGCAACAATACCTTTAGATACTATGGCTCCATTATTAACTACTTGTATTTTTGGTCTTAAAACATCACCCCAAACCCATTCACTAGCAATAACAAAATCTAGTTCATCAGTAGTAATTACAGATATAACAATAGTAGCATTTTTAATTGAAACCAAATGTGAATTATCATAATAATATTCAAAAATAGCATTATATGAACCTATATCATAATAGTCGCCAATATTGAATTGACAAATACCATTATTTACTTCTCCAATATATGTTTTCCCATCAATTGTTAATTTAACGAATCCTTGTTTTTCAAAAGAATCCTGGGTAGTGATTGTGACTTTTGGAGTTAAATCTGCACCCTGTTCAAACCTTAAATTTGTTATGCTCATTGATGTTCCAGCATATATTGTGTCTTTGAAAATAATTTCTTTTTGTCCATCTGCAAAGAATCCTAAATTGTCATGATAATTAATATAGAAGATTGTGTTCTCATTTGAAAAATAATCTTCTTGAATAAATGAAAACTGAATAGTCTTATTAGTAACATTAAATCTGAATGTTTTATTAACAGAAGGTATGTCAAGAATTGCTTCACCAAAACCTATTGCTTGATGTAATCTATCTTCAAAGCTCATATTTACATTAATTCGAGACCCAACACGATTAATACTAGCATCTATGACCGGCGAATTAAGATATTGCACTGGACAGTAATAGTCATCACAACGAATTGTATTGCCTGGCATCAACCTAAATCCAACAAAAGTTCTTCCTTCAACAAACAAAGTGAAAGATGCAGTACCTTTTTGATTAATAGGATCCCAAACTATATCTCTTGCCTTAATGCCATCATCTGTCCAAATTCCACGAGTAAAAGTCCCTTGAATTTTTCCTGAAACTTCTTTCCACGGCTTATCTTTATTATATACAGATATATTAATTGTCACCCACTTATTATCATCAAAATAATAGTATACATCTTGGTCAAACTCAAAAACATATGTAGTGCTTAAACCAATGTATTTAATACTGTTTTCAGCCTTCAAATTTGCTTCACTATAACTTCCTTTATAATAATAAGCATAAATAAAACCACCATTGGGACCAGTATTTTTTAAAGTATATTCATAATAAGCACGACCATTAGTTAACATAATTGGACTTGACTGTGTTGCCAAATCGTCAAAAACAACATATCCGTCTGCAAGATTGCCTTTTGAATCAGTTACTTTTGCATACACACCCATTTTATCTCCAGCAAATCCTCCAATAGAACCATTAGCATCATAAGGAGCATCTAAGCGTAAAAGATACATCTCTGTGTCTGGTGGCATGTAAATTTTATCATAGTACCATTCATTACTTATTTCAGAGCTTGGTTCTCTTAACACATAAATATAATTGCCATATTTGAAGGATGTTGGAAGCATCTTATATACCTGAAATTCATAATTCCCATATTGATCATTAACGCCTTTTTTAATAATAACATCTTGCCTATCTACTGGCCTGAAAATAAAATTGTCTCCATCAGATATTATATCACCAGCCACTCCACCAATAACATCAGTTGCATAATTACTTCCATCATTTAAACAATCATCATAGGATGCCCCAAGTATTGATGAATCGCCTATTGAATCTACTCCACTTATGCTATCAAAACTTGTATTTTGATTAACTTCTGAAGAAACAGATATTTCCTTATCCAAGTTAACAGACATATCCTCACAATTTACTTCCACACTATCTGTTTCATCATCAACACTAACCATATCATCTGTTACATTTTCTGTAGCACTAACAACCCCAATAAATAGTAAAACAGTTAAAATAATAGTTAATGTCAATATTATTTTTTTGTGTTTAATTTTTAGCCCCCCTTTTATAAGTGTGTTATAAGTTTGTTATTAATTTATAATTTGTGTGTTTTATAATATATATCAATGCCTTTTTAATCGAACAAAGATATGGCATATGTGTAATGATGAAGAATTCTTAGAAAAAGTTGCATTTGTTTTAGCTTCAGAACATAGAAAAAACATAATCTTATTCATGGACTATGATTTATACTCTCCTAAGCAAATTGGTGATGCTATAAATGTCAGAACCAATCACATTAGCAATTTACTTGCCCAATTACGAAAATACAATTTGGTATACAATACAACACCACGCATTCGCAAAGGCAGACTATACTCATTAACAGATGATGGTAAGAAAGTATTAGAGTATATAAAACAAAAAGAATAAGTCATCACTACAATATTCCTTATATAACAATGCAGAATATTATAAATAATAAAAGTAATGCACTGAAACCTGGAACAATCCAGCACAAGGCCATTATTAGAATTCCACCAAAAATCAGTGCTTCCCATACATTCATTTAATCACCTCCTGTAGTGAAATCTTTTATCTCATATTTGGATCTCGCAAGCAACTCTAAAACTTGGTAGCAAACATCCAAATCAAAGGTACCCTCATAGACTATCTGATATTTTGGACCTATCATGGCAAGAATGCGCAAAAATCCTTCGCCAGTCTCCATATCATCCACATTCATATAAAATCTATCATACCCATTCATAATTGCTTCTTCAATACCTTCAATAACTTTTAATGTAATTTCAACACTATCCATGCCCTCACCACCTAAAAGAATGAATGTGGTTAATATATATAACCACACCTTTCTGCACAAGCTTCGTAATATCGTTTCAATGAGAATTTCATTGAGACAGGAACCTTAAGAGCCCAAATTTCTGTAAATGCATTCCCTGATGAGTTCAATTTAATCTTGACATCACCTACAACGAAATCTCCAAAGAAGGTCTTGTTACAAATCTCATTGATCTTCATTTCAACATCCTTATAATCAACGAAGACATCAATGTGCTCAAATCTAACAACCTCATATTCACAGTCATTCATCATAGATTCAACTTTTGATTTAATCTTAAAGTAATGATTGTCATAATCTGATTGCCTTTTGGACATTTCACTTTTCAATACTTTTTTGTAATGATTAATGAACCTTTGTTCATCCGCACGAGTTGATAAATGGTGGTTTCTGATGTAATCAAGACATTTGGTGTATCCAGTATTAGGCAGTACAGCAACAGTGGAATTTCCGAATTTCTTTCTTTTAACATCACAGATTTTTAAAATGGACTCGAATGAATTAACCACATCGAAAGTTCCAGTTTTAGAATCCTTTTGTATTTGACTCCTTGCTGAAATTTTAGTTGCATCCCTGCCAACTTCAGCTACAACTTTTCCTGCTATATACATACTTGCTAATGCTAATAATAAAGCCATATTATCACCTATTTTTTATTTTAGCTCACAGTTTAGTGACATTAAGAGCCATTGGTCAAATGTTCAACTATCAAATTACACCATAGTGAAGTAAGGCCTCTTATCAATAATTTCAAGATCAAAAACTCCATTTACACATTGCTCACGCTCCCATATCAGGCGACTAGACGCCTCCTGAGAGGTAGTAATGTAGTAATCGAAGAGCTTCCATCTACCATTTTCAAATTCATCAATTCTAAAGGATACCTCGTACCCAGTACGTGGACTAATAGTTATTCTAAAATACTTCATAACAATCACTAAAAAACAGTTTTTAGTATTTTTAAGAGGCTCTCACCTCATTTCAACAATCTACAATACCCATTCTTGTATAATTTTCAACATTTTATTTCTGGCAACAACGCCTCGTCTATGCACCTCCTCTGATTCTTGTTCAATTGGTGTAGGTCTTGCCGAAATGAAATCATCAACAATATGTGCTTCAGACCTAAACTCATCAGTTTTCAAATAATTTGCAACATTTTTAATTTTGCCGAAATGACGAACAATTGCAACTAACTCCGAATCCATTTGCCATGCGAATATGCTGTCATATGGAATTAAATCCGGTTCAAAGATCCTATTAAAAGAAGTAGTGCATTGCATTTCCCACATCTGCATAGGTGTAAACTGTATAATGAACATATGTGGAATTAATGACACTACCTCTGAAACAGTAGCATCAAAGACTTTCACATGATCAATTAGCTCACCTTCAATAGTTAAAAAGTAAACACAATGGTTAGAAGTGTTATTATCACTTACAATTTCAACAAGACAGGTTTCATTTGGGACTGGTATTTTATCTAATTTCACAATATCAACTCCTTACAAGTAAGAATAATCTCTGCAACACATTTTAATGGTGAAAGTTGCTATGGATGGCATACTGTATTCATTTACTAGTAATCTGCATCCTAATGTGATTACATACATGTTTATTGGTGTTTCATTATGTTTGAAGTAAATGCTTTCACAGACTTTTTGGAGGCAGTCCATTGTTTCTTTGGTTATTTCTTCACGAATCAAATCGATTACAACAGCTATTCCACCATCATTCTGCCTGTAAGTTTTTACTTCATCAGTCAAATCTTCTACAAATTCAATATCTTCTTTAAAGAATTTTTGAACTCTTGCTTCATCTAATACTATATCTAACACAATAATCAACTCCGAAAAAATAGTTATTGAATAGTTTTATGACATATTCAGGTCATATTCAACCTACAAATACCTCTTACATAAATCAAATAATATTTGCCCATGAAATCTTGCAATTTCCGCCATATCTACCTCCCCATACTGATCTCTTTGATATATCACATCATCACGGATGTGCTGGTACTTACATTCAAATTCATCATCTGAAATACTTCTGTCATTGATT
>Ga0256407_10004606_pt1 | contig 22854 bp, 23 predicted proteins | sample RumenRJG_04DNA_FD_193489 | JGI IMG/M metagenome (GOLD analysis project Ga0256407, IMG submission 193489) | Bovine rumen microbial communities from Lethbridge, Alberta, Canada - RJG_04 | ecosystem: Host-associated > Mammals > Digestive system > Stomach > Rumen | place: Canada: Alberta... | reverse complement strand
CCTGCGGCGATGCAGCAGGCATACATGCCGATCACCAGGATAAGCGCAACGATCAATACCGCTGTGATGACAAACTTCTCTTTCATGTGACCACATCCCAACTTCGAATTTCTTTTTCGATATCATCGATGAACGAGTTGCCTTTGAGCCTCTTGTACGCCTTGTACTCCATCAGGAAGTTTTCCTTTTCATACTGCCTGATGGTGTCTTCCTCCCGGTGCTTGTAATAGGTGTGCAGCATGTCGGAACGGAGCTGGCACCGCTGTGCCTCCCTCATGTCCTTCATGCCGAACAGCCATTCCCTGACCGGCTTGACAAGGATAGCCAGGAACGCAATGATTCCTGTGCAGTTGCTGATAACCTTCGCGACATCCGCGAGTACAGAAAGCCATTCCATGACGGCCACCTCCAAAAAGAAAACCCGCTCCATCCGGAACGGGTAAAATGATTATGTTTGATTGTAATATAGATCAGGATCTCCTGTTACCGCTTCATAGTCAACTTCCAGTCCATACAGCGTGTCGGCTGTCTCGTCGGTGATGGCGTCAATTTCCTGAAGCTGTGTGACAAGCGCTTTGATCACTTCGGCCTGTCTGGCAATGATGTCGCAGAGAGATTCAAATATCTGTACGTCTGTCATGTTCTGGCTTTCCTCTCCCTGTCAGTCTTCGTCAAGCATTCTCTGGACTTCAGCTCTCCAGCGTTCCGGGACTTCATCAATGGTCATGATGCCAGCCTTGATTCTCTTGTAGTAGATTTTCGCCATGGTCTTACACTCCTTCCTCAATCAGTTCCGCCAGCTCAACCAGGGCATCGTCCTGTTCGGCCAGCAGCTCACCAAGTTCAACTAGGGCTCCGGCCAGATCGTCAAGCGTTAGCTTTGCCGCATCCGCCGCAGCCGCGCTGGCTTCCTGCTCTTTTGCCTTGTCCAGCCAGGCAGCGAAGTTCCGTGTAATTCGTTCCAGAAGCTGAAGCGGTCCGGACCGTGAATGCAGACTGTACTCATCTGCCTGAAACCGAGTTGCACCATCTTCTGTCTGGATCTCTTCAATGTTCTCCCGGAGGAACACAACAGATCCGTCCGAGACCGGCACAACCTTAACCGGGTCAGGCCGCTCGGAATAATATGTTTTTCTTCGAAGCATCAGATATCATCCTCCTGCATTTCTTTGGATCTACATATGGGTATACGCGGTCTCTGCGGAAATGGTAGCTGTCGCAGTGCTTTAGAATTCCCATGTATGAGACCACGCTCAGCGCGGTATGGAAAGACAAAGCCGTGGCTGCACGTCTCATTTTCCGAGCGATCCTGAACATCAGGGGCTTGGCAAGAATCGTGCGGCCGTGAAAGAAGCGGTAGCTGAGGAATGTGATTCCTCTGCAGCGGATCTGGTAAATCTGCCAGTTATGCTTCAGTTCCATTCCCATCTGTCTGAGCCGCTTTGCAAGGTGTCGTATTGCTTTCCGGAGATGTCGCTTATTGTGGCAGACAAATGCGATGTCATCCATGTACCTGGTAAAATGAACATCCGGGAACTCTGCCTTAAGCTCATGATCCAGAGCCGAGAGCGCGACGTTTGCAAACCAGTGGGAAACCGGGAATCCGAGTGCCAATCCGACGCCAGTACTGCTCATTGCATCCATGATCTCCCCGGCGAACGCAAGAAAGCGTTTGTCCTTGAAGATCCTCTTCAGGCCGCGCATGACTGCACTATGTGGACAGGATGCATAGAACTTCCGGATGTCTGTGGACCCGGCCCACTTTGGCGGCCTCTTTACGCCAAGCCACTTTTTCAACGCCTGCACCGATCTGAGCTGTCCTGCTCCAGGGATTGAGCCGCAATTGTAGTAGTAATTGCTGCGCTCAATATAGGGAGTCGCAACATTCAGCCATGCCTGCATTGCCGCCTGGTCTTCCAGACACGGAATCTGCAGTTCTCTCGATTTTCCCTTGTAGGAGTCCTGAATGGTCGTTTTCTTCGCCTCATGAAAGGCGAAGGTTCCTTCCTTGAGACGGGCATAAAGAGTCGCGCCGTATTTCTCGGCGTACTTTCCGATGTGCTTTGCCATCCTGTTGTCCGGCTTGTTCTTTGCGATCAGCCGTTCTGCCAGAATGCAGTTTTCCATCGTGACCATTTTCTCCCATAGGAAACCGATACGTTTTGGCATAATGTTATCTTCTCTCTTGCCTTCCCGTTTGTTCGAGAATGAACCTACTGAACCGGGTCCCTGACCCATGCATTTCTGCATGGGCGGCATGATTTTCACCAAGGGGTGAGGCAAACAGACGCTGATGCTTCATAAGAGTGAGTATCAAGAGAGATCAGGCCGGGCGGCATAGTTCCAGTTCACGTTCGACGCCGCGTTGTTCCAGTTGCCGTAGAAGGGCCCGTCGTTGGCGCCGTTGTTAGCGTTGCCGCCGACGCGGAGAACAAGGGAGCGGACTCCGGGGCCGTTTGCCTCTGTCTGCCTGTATTATGGTGCAGGGATTGAATACTGTGCTTGATGAGTTAGGATTACGCTTTGCCGTAATAGTGTCCTTGATTTGTCAAGGGGGACTGCGGCCCCCCTTGACAATCCCCCTCAGGGGGATTTGAGAACAGGCCGGGCGGCACAGGACCAGTACACGTTCGACGCCGCGTTGTACCAGCCGCCGTAGAAGGGCCCGACGTAGGCGCCGTAGTAAGCGTTGCCGCCGACGCGGAGAACAGTGTTGGCGGCAGAGGCGTTCGTGTAGAAATGGTCTCCAACCGGGTTAGTGCTGTTGCCGCCGATGCCAATGCAGAACGGCGGCGCGGAGAGTACGCCTTCCACCGTTGCGAGGATCTGGATATCTCCTTCGGCTACGGGAAGTGCAAGGCCGGTGTCAAAGTGAACCGATGTATCCAGTGCATCATAGGCATCTGCTTCCTCCGGATCGTGAGCAATCCAGATGTGCTGCGTTCCTGTCTGTCGATATGCACCGAGGACGTAGAACCATAGGTTGCCGTATATCACCGCGCCGCGGTAATACACATTGCTCTTCCCGGCAGTGCCGAGGTAGCCGCTCATGCTGCCGAGGTCGGAATCCTTGGCGTTGCAGATACCGTGGACGGACCAGAAGTTTCCGGTCGTGACCGTGACCGTTCCGTCGATCGTCACATCAAGCCACGCACTGTTATCAGGATCCTGTTCTACAGATACGACTCGGAACGAGCCTTTCTGTATGCCGCCGTTGGACGTGCCGATATCGAAGATGGCACCGGGGATCACGAAAGCCGAGGCGTTGTTCTTGTTGACCTTGACAACATTGCTGTCGGTCGCTGCGGCAACGAACTTGTCTGAGCTTTGCCTGTACATGGCATCGCAGCCTTCACCGAGAGCCATCTGCATGTTCATGTCCGCATACTCCACGATGGCGAGGAGGTTGTCCGCATCAACGGTCCAGATGTTGTCCAAGGTACCGCCGTAAGCCTTTGCCCTGTCGTGCATTGGGATCTGGGATGCCTGTTTGTCCGGCATCCCTGGCAGCGGGAGGAATACGCTCGTTTCGGTTCCGCTCAACGTCATGGTGACAGTGCGGCCATGCCACCGCCCCTTGATGCTCTCCGGATAGTGGATATAACCTTTTTCCTCTGGTTCTGTCGGTGATACGTCATAGTAGACATAGCCGTCTGATTCATAGCTTCTGCCCCAGAATTCAGGGGTGTAGCGCCATACACCAGACGCAGCATCCCAGCTGAAGTCCGGATCTCCCTCCCAGGCGGAAACACAATCGGTCAGACTGTCTCCTTCATCCAGTGCCATGTACAGGCCAATGTCAATATTGCAGACCTTCATCCCGCTCCATGGTGCGATGCTGTCAAAGGGATTGTTGTAATTCTCGTTCAGGCTTCCGCGATGGGCGAAGTTCGTCACATCTGTGGTAATGCCGACCGCAAGGCCGACACGCTCCATCTGATGGGTTTCCTTGTTCCACCGCGCTGCATACTGATTGGTGTAAACCTTCCACGGAGCGCCGCGCGGGATACCGAGATTCAGGACCGGATTCTCTGGCGTTCCGGTGATTGAGGCTGTCGCATCCTCGTCATAGTCCAGCGTGGTCACGGTGCCGATCTCAAAATCAGGAGTATTTCCGATAACCCCCTGAGGTCCTTTCGGAATACCAAGATTCAGGCGAGGCTCTGCTTTCGTGCCGGTGATTGATGCAGTAGCAGGCTGGTTAGCCTCCAGTGTAGAAACCGTACCGATGTCGAAGTCCGGCGTTTCGCCGGTGTTGCCTCTTGGGATGGTGAACGTGAGCGTCACCGTCCCTGTCTGTGGATCCACGGTTTTCTGCACCTGGGCCTGAGATCCTTCCGCTCCGGTGTTCGCGCTGACGCCCATGTTCTGCACAGCGTTCTTCGCGTCGACGGCCGCATTCTTTGCTGTTACCGCGTTTCCCGCTGCCGTCTCAGCCCTGTCGGCCTGCGCTTTGGCATTGGCCGTCTGAGTAGCCCCGGCAGAGTTGACGGCCTGAACCGCTGCGGTACCGGCATTGCCAACCGCCTGAACCGCGCTGTTCTTGGCCTGTATGATTTCAGAGGCAGCTCCGTCTACCAGTTCCTGTGCCTGCCGTTTTGCAGATTCAGCGCCGGCCTGTGCCGTTTCGGCTTTCCCCTGGGCAGTCTCGGCGGCGGTCTTGGCATCCCCCGCAGCCGCTGCGGAGTTTTCTGCCTCGGTAGCCTTGGAGTTGGCCAGATTTGCATAATACTGTGCATTGTGCTGATAGTACGGGGATTCCTCCTCCACCGCCTCGCCGTTCTGGGTACCGACCGCAAAGCCTTCCGCCTTGAGTGCCTGAGTTTCCGCGTTTTCCGCGCTCTGCTCCGCTTCCTCAACGCCGGTGTTCAGCTCATCGATCAGCTCATCGATCACGCTGCGCTGTGCGGGAGTAGGCGTGACCTCAGATCTCGCAGGACGGCTGCGCACTGGGATTTCGATTTCGTAGCGCGTCTGCACCGACTCGTTCGGCCCGGTCAACCAGAAGAACGCCTTAATGGGCCTCCCTGTCTGGAGATACTCATCCGGGATATCCACGCCGTCCGGTGTTCCGATCTCCGGCTTGGTCACCGTGTCCCCTTCGTTGCAGAAGTCCACAGTGAAGACAGCCGGCAAGCCGTATATCCCTTCGAACGTGATCTTCTGCTTCTGGTCGTACTTGTAGCTGATCGGCGGGGCTGTCCCTTTCCGGCCAGTGAAGATTACCGGGATTCTGTTGTATTCCATATGCTGATCCCTCCATGAATGATGATTCATGTGGTATCAGCCTGCGCATCATACCACATGTTGTATATGCTTTGAATAGCTCTTACTCTATGCCGTAATAAAATTCCGGGATGACGGAATCACGGAAGAAGGTAATTGATGGTGCATTCAACCTCTTCATTATAGTTTCCGCTTCCACGGTATGAGAGTTCTCCGTTAGCCCGAGCCCAGAGGTAGCCTTCAGTATTTCCGTAGTTTGACCGGACCCAGTTGAAAATAACGGATGAATCAACTGCCGGTCTGTATCCGCTGATGATAGAACCAAAGACAGTTTCTTTATTCGCATTGCTGTGGTTTTCTCCGGTCTTGAATATGATATGCAGGGAAGCCAATTTGTCTACGACAGCAATCTCGGATGATACGATTGCTGATGAGGATATGGATGGGTTTTTTATTGCAACATCTTGTGTTATCACGGTTGTACCTCCTCCGCCACCTCCGGATACAGAAAGCACTCCGTTTCCGTCAACAGACAGCCCAGAGCCAACGATAACGCCGCCAAGAGATCCGGTTGTCGCTGGCGGTAATACATAGGATCCTCCGCCTCCTGTTGCGGAAAGCGTTCCGTCCTCCTGAACGCTCAGGCCGTTACCGACCTTGATACCTCCGAGCCTCAGCGCGGTTGCAGTTGGCAGGCTGTACGTCCCGGCTTCTGCGGATAGAATACCGTTTTGGTCGATGGAAAGGTTGTTTCCGACCTTGATTCCTCCAAGGCGTGTGTCAGAAGCAATCGGCAGCACATAGCCTCCACCACCGCCGCCACCGTCATCTGGTCCGATTTTTCCAAGGACGACATATGTACCGGACAGCTTCATCACTATAACTCGGCTTCCAGTGTCCAGTGGCCATGCGCTTGACAGGACCCGATACGCTTTCTGCGTTGCTGCAGACATACCGTCGAGAACCAGCGTGACCGTTTCCTCATCGACAACAGTACTCACAACCGCAAGGAGGAAATCCGCCTTTCCCGCTCCCTGATCTGCACTTCTTCGAGCTGCTTTAATCGACATTGAGAACAATCCTTTCCAGCCTGTGATGCATCCTGCCTCCGACAGACAGGCTCATGCTCCATGAGCGTTCCTCGCACAGCGTCATGACATCGCCATATCGGAATGCAACGATATTGCCGACACCGAAACCGGGGAGCAGGCAGGTTTCCACTTCAATGATCTCCCCACGGAACATGCTGTTCGTTACCAGCCTGTTGGCATAGGCCTGAAGCTCCTGCTGCGAAGCAATGTTATTCACGTTCACAACCTGTGTGATTCTTCTTCCCCGCCTTGCAATGGAGAGCGGGGACTGAGGGTTCGTGTTTTCTCCGATCGCCATCATTGGCCCGCCCTTGTCCGCGTTCGAGCAGATGCAGATAAAAACATTCGGGGCAGAGTAGATATCGGTTTCCATATCAAGTTGTGGGAACATGAGACTTTCTATGCTTGTGTCATCGAGAAAGTGGTCGATGTTCCCGGCCTGCGGCAATTTGACCGGCTCTAGGATCGCCGCTCCATCCTGGTCAAACCACAGAGGTTTGTAGTTGATCTCACCAAGTAGCTGATTCACGATGGTGAGATTTGATGTGCCGACCGACCAGTCTTCCCGCGTTTCTGCAAGGGTCAGATTGGTGGCCGTTTCTGCAATGGTGATAATTCCGGCCTCTCGCAGGAGGGATCCAACAGGGGCCAGATAGTTGAGTGCGGCATTGTAACACGGCATGACCTCCGTGCATTTCGCCTGCACCTGCCAGCAGCGGTCGTATGCCTGGATCATAACGTTTCTGCTGGTTTCGGTCTGCGTGTATCTAACGGTTGTCGGGCGATATATCCCAAGCGGATGTCGCACACCGTTAATGATAAGCTCCGGTCTGATTTCGTCATTCAGCCAGTCTACATTGTCGCCAGGATCGCGGAAGGTTCCGGAGAGGCTGGTTTTGATCTCTCCGGAATCATCCATAACGACCGCAGGTGCCGAACCTTCTGCCGGGCAGATTTCGCTGCACTCTGCACCGTTACGCAAAGTAACATATCGAAAATCAATGTTCCTAATCATAGCTGATGAAGTCCTCCCAGTGGATCTGCTGGAGGCTGAATGTGAAGGTAGTGTAGAAATCTTTCACCTGTTTGTTGAGTGCGACAAGTGCACCGATGACTACGTTTCCCCCTCTGCTCTTCAGGATGACTGTTTTCCCCTTCAGTGCTTCAAATGCTCTAACCTCTTCCACAGTCCGGAAAGCACAGTCATATGTTCCGATCAGATCCTCGCTGATTCCAAGCTCGATGACAGGAAAGGGACTCCCGAGAACATGCTGGAATACGCTTGTGCGTGTCCAGGTGAAATTCTGGGAGCTATCGCTGTTCTCCGTAAGGCGAAGGCTCAGCCATTCCCACACAGAAACTTCAGAGATCATGCTTCGTTCGGTATCCATGACGCCGGTCACGGTGTTTGACCTCGAATAGCTTCCGTCTTCTTGCCACAGCTCCACATAGTAACTATGCTCACCGAGCACAAAACGGTCTATGAACGTCACCGCATCGCCGACATCAGCGATCCTTTTGCCATCGCGGTAGATCTGAATATCCGCGTTGTTGACCGCTTCACTGTATTCCCAGCTCAGCGTGCCATCAAGGCCGAAGGCTCCGGAGAGAGCAATATCCGCATCCGGATCATTGATGACATTGATCGTCGTGGTTGATGGATTTGACCAGAGTCCATAGGATCCCTGTACCCTCACCGTTATGGTGTGGATACCGTCTTCCAGTGGCTCCATCTGCTGATAGCTGTAGACGCCCGGACCGTATTCTTTTTTGACGATAACTCCGTCAATGCTGACCTCATAGGCTTCCTGACCGCTTCCCTGCCACCGGACCGTTGTTCTCGGAACAGGCGTAGCGCTCAGGCCGGCCGGGGCATCCGGAGCAATGAGGCATACAAAAGATGCCTGATTTTCCGGGCCATGAATACTGTCACGGTTGTAGGCGCTGACTTTCCATTCGATGGTTCCGGCCTCGAACGTCTCAGCCTCAACGGCATATGACGTTATGACGTCGGTGGTATCGAGAAGCGTTTTCCACGCGCTGGACCCTTCTGTGCCATACTTCCACAGAATGACCGTGCGCGTCGGATCGCTGCCGTCTGCATTGGTAGTAACCCACTCGAAAAGGATTTCCTTCGTTCCATCCACTACCCGGCCGACCGGTGCAATGCAGTAGGCATAGGCAGTTTCCGCAGTTGTTGAGAATTCAAACTCTTCCGTCTGCGAAGTTGTTCCGCCCATGTCGGTACCTTCGATGTACCACTGAATGAACGACGCAACAGGGAACGTGTTTGCCGGAATGGTGAGACTCTTTGTGTTTCCGGAGATCGTGATATCTGTCCATTCCTCGTCTGTTGACAGCTTCCAGTGGAACACCGCACTCTGCTGCGAATAATCACCGACCGCACACGGATAGTACCAGGAGAATGTGATCGGGTTTCTCGGATCGCAGTAACCGCTCGTCGGACCGCCCTGCTGGGTGATCTGGGTAGAGAGGGTGTTGAATGTGGCCACATTGGTCTGAGACACATGGCCTCCGGAGTCTGTACCGATGATACGCCACTGGATTGTTGCGGAGGTTGCGAAGGTATTTGCCGGAACCTGAAAACTCTTGACGTTGCCTGTGATAACAATGTCTGTCCAGTTCGGTACGTCGCTTCTCCTCCACTGCAAGGTGGCCGTGCTCTGGTCGTAGTCCTCAAAGGCGCAGTTATACTTCCACTCGAACAGAATCGGGATGGAAGGATTGTTGTTGTTTCCGGTTGGAAACACCGTTGCCACAATGCTGGTGCTGACCGTGGTAAAAGTTCTGACTGCGGTTTGTGCCGTGTGTCCGCCTGAATCGGTGGTGGCAAGATAGAACTGGATCGTCGACGCGGTTGGGAATGTGTTTGCCGGCACCACCAGTTGCCTGTTATTGCCGGACTGTGAGATCTCCGTCCAGTTTTCATCATTCTGTTTCCGCCAGAAGAATGATGCGCTGCTCTGAGGATAGTCCTCCGAATTGTACTTCAGAGTCCATTCCAGCAGCGTGGTATTTCTGGTGTCGTAATTGCTTCCGGACGGGTAGCTTGTCAGCGTGAGAACCGGAGTGCATGTGGTAAAGCTCCCGGATGTTGACGACTCCGTGCCGTCTTCATCGGTGGTAGTCAGCTCCCAGTTAATCGTCGAGGCCGTAGGCAGGGTGTTCGCCGGAATGGAATATGTCTTTGTGTCTCCGGAGATGTTTACGGAGGTCCATTCAGAAGCGGTGCTGACCTTGTACTTGAAGACTGCAGAGACCTGAGCGAAATACTCGTCCGCACAACGCCCTCCGGATGCCTCGTGATCCCAAACGAAGGTAGCTTCCTTGGTTGGCATTTGACCATAGCTTGGTTTCGTCTTCATGACCACTTTGCCAACGACATTGACGTCCGGATCGTAGGTCACGCGAACCATTCTATTGCTGCCGGATGCATCAGCAGCCGGGATCAGATTGTAGGAATCATACCACGAACCAATATTGCCAATGAGGAAAGCATGTGTGTGCAGCATGCCAATGACGCGTTCGAGAAGATCCGTTCCTCCTGTATCCTGTTTGCTTTTCGCCGTAACATTTTGCCATCCCGTTCCCAAATCACCTGAGCCGTAAATGTACTGAGTAGAAGATGGGAGCGATGGCATGGTGTTCCAAGTGATGGTGTTGGCGTTGAAATCAGCCTTCGACGCATAGACGTAAATATCCGGCGGCAGATATCTGTCTTCACTTTGCTGTGCCCGAGCGGTCACCTGGATTTCAGTGATTTTTTTACGCCTCAGAGCTGTCGGAAAACTCTCGATCCCGAAAAACATATATGATTTCTGGTCGAGAGGCTTGTACCGTATCGCATAAGAGCTCGTCGGGCTCACATTGTAGTGAGTGTCAGGATTTGCTATGCTGACGTAGCCTCTTTTGGTTACGTTCAGATATTGATATGCTACTGCCATTCAGACACCCCCATTCGCTCCTTGATTTGCCTCATGTGGTACCATTCGACAATCTCATTGAGCTCGTCTACGTTATTCACCGTGATGTACCAATTCGTCGTGCCACCAGTCATCTGACGGGATTCCTGGGCGCTGTGGATCCTCGAACCGGTAGGCAAATCAACGACCTCAGGTCCCGATTCCCCGATCCATGTCAAACCGCCTTTCCAGTAATCTGTGCCTCCGGCGTTGTGCGGTATCCAGTCGAAGTTACCTGTTTTTTTGTTGTACCATCCATATTCTCCAGTCGCCGGGTCAATGCCATATCCGTATTCGCTCGAATCCGGTGTGCTCACGGTATTCGACAGTTTCTGATCCGACCAGAAAGATTCATACTGGCTCAGGGTTCCGTTTCCCCTCATAGCCCAGCTTTGCAGATTGGACGGGTTTCCGCTGCTCTTTCCATAGCCCATAGCGGTGCCAATCCGCGAGAAGTCAAGGGTCAGCAGACCAATCACGGCGTTTGATGCATCGGCGATCCACGCCACAACGCCGGCAATGCCGTGCAGAACTTCATATACGGGTTTCAGCCTGCCGGTGGCAGAGTCCGCTGCACCAAGAAGATCTGACAGAGGCTGCAGCATGTTTGACAAAGCGGCGAAGATTTCTCCGACGCCTTTGATGATTCCTGAATCAATCAGAGCTTTCCCGGCACTTTGAACCAGCTCCCCGAAATTCCTCAGAGCTTCTTCGGACGCAGGAGCAAATTCCGCGGCTATCTGTTTTTTCAAGCCTTCCCAGGCCAGGGTGTTCCTCTGAACCTGATCGTCCAGACTGCCGAGGGCCTTGATCTGATCTTCAGTCAGAACATAAACATCATGTGCCTCTTCTGCGTAGTCCCTCAGAACATCGCTCCCCTGTTCGATCAGAGGGTTGAGTTCCTGGGCGCTCTTCCCGAACAGTTCCATGGCGATGGCATTTCTTTCTGTCTCATTCCCTACCTCGCCAAGAGAATCGACCAGTTCAAAGAACACGTCCTGTACATCGCGAAGAGCCCCGTCGCTGTCGGTGACACTCACGCCAAGCCTTTCAAACGTCGCGGCAAGGCTCTCATTCCCGCTGGCCGCCTCTGCCATATTCTTTGTGAGCTTCGTCATGGAGCTGGTAATTGTATCCACGCTCACGTCGATCAGCGGTTCCGCGTACTGAAGTTCCTGCAGGAGCGTTGTCGATAGGCCGGTGATTGCACTTTTGGTGATAATGTCATCAGCCTCGGCTGCATATTTCACAGCCAGGTTGTGGAGCTCTGTAACCGCTTTTACGCACGCGGCAACTCCGGCAGCTGCTGTGGCCATGGCAGCAACGGTACCGGCTGAAAAGCTCTTCACCCCATTCAGAGCCTTTACAGCTCCTTCCGGGATCTTGACACCGAATTTGTCCGACAGGGATCCTACAGCATCACCGAGTCCGACAAGCCCCTGCTCTTCTTTTCCGAGTTCGGCAAGATGATCCTGCAGGGCCTGCTTGTTTTTCTCGATAGCAGCCGAGGTATTGTTATATGCAGTCGCGGCCTCGTTGACCTGAATTTTGAGCTCATTGATCTCTTCTTCTGTGGCTGTCCCGGATTCTTCTGCCTCTTTCAGGGCTTCCGCAAGGGTTCGGTATTTTTGCTCCTGTTCAGCCAGAATTGCTGTCAGGGCTTCGTGCTTTGCTCCGAGGTTCTCTACACTCTCCCCCTGGGCTTGGATCTCGGAATCGATCTCCGTCAGCTCCGAGTACAACACTTTCAGCTGCGCATCATACTCTGCGGTGCTATGCACCTGCTCCTTCATGGCCTTGTTGTTCTCGCTGATAGCCTGTTCCAGGTTAATGACAGAGGTTTCTGCGCTGGCCAGCTGCGCGGCATAGGCTTGCGTCTTGGTACTCGCCTCGCCGTCCTCCTGTGCCGCCCACTTAACCGCTTCCTGCAGTTGGGAGACTTTTTCCTTCTGCTGATCCAGCATGTTCTGAAGAACCTCACCCTTTTGGGCGAAGTAATCCATGCTGTCAGAGTTTCCCTTGTACTCCGCGGACAGACGCTTGAGCTCTGCACCCATGGTTTTATTGGCCGCATTCAGCTCCGAGATAGCCTGTTTGTATTTGGCTTCGCCAGAGAGGGCAACCTCAACATTTACTTTTCTGGAGCTTCCCGCCATGGTGCATCATCCTCCCCTGAAGTATTGTGCCAGGCTGTTCTGATTTCCGGCAGGCACGTCAAGATCCACAAACCGCTCATGCTTATCATTGGAGTTCCCTGAGCCGTGACCGGTCTTATGTGCCGGCTGGAAATAAGCATTAAACAAGGCATGAAGCCTTTTGGGATTCATATCCTTCCAGAATGTCCGCTCGTCCATGTGGCAGTCGAACATCCAAATACTGAGATACCGGGCGAAATCAATCGATGAGGATTGATCCGCCCGGTCTGTCAGTTTCCCGATTTTTCGTCGGGCTTTCCTTCTTCTTTTTCCGGCTCATCCGGTCTGATAGCCCTGAAGAACATGCCGGTGATATCCAGCATCCGCATCATGTTGGAGTTGAAGAGTTTCTTGACCTTCTTCTCCGTCCAGTCCTGTTCCCAGTGCTGATCTTCCGCCCAGTCGTTGAGCATTGCTGTCATGATGACGGCATTGGCCTCGCTGAGAGTCTTTTTCAGCACTTCGCCGATTTCACCGCCGCAGGCTTCCTGAATTCTATCCATCACGGACATGTTGACACGCAGCGTATATGTTCTTTCCCCGATCTGGATCTGCTTTTCCTCGAGCTTGATACTGGTAATCATTGTTCTGGTTCCTTTCTAATTATGCGGCGATAACGGCATCGCACCAGGCCCTGGCAAGCGCTTCGGAATCAACCGTAACCGCTTCCTTGATCTGGCCGTCTTCGCTGTCATCCGCCAAAAACTCGCCGTTCGTAACCGGCGTATTGAACTGGATGCTCTCACCGGCAGTCTGCAGCGACTCGCTCGGTTCTCCGAACATGCACTTGCCGATGAAGATGCAGTCGTACTTCTCTACACCGTCATACAGAGCAGGCGTATAGAAAGAGATTCCGACATAGTTGCCGACAGTGCCCCGCTTCGTCACAAGGGAAGTGACGCTGGTAGCTGTGCCTCCGGTCGGAGTGATGGACCGAGTTTTTTCCGATAGGCCGAACATGAGCTTCTTTGCAGCTTCCTTGATATACTTCACACCGAGGGAAATGGTGCCTCCAGTGCATTTGCGGACATACTCAGCAAGGCTGGATTCTGCATAGAGCCTGCCCTCTGCAATTCTGAGCTCGATGTTGGCCGTCATGGCGTCACCAACTCTCTGCTTGTCAGTAAAGGTGATCACGCCGTTGGTGTTGACGTATTTTGCGCACTGGATATAGCGCAGGTCATACTTGGCCATTGAGATTCCTCCCCTATTTTTTGAATTCGTTCTCGATCCAGTCCCCGATGATTTTCTCACCTGGGGCTGATATCATGGCTTCATTTTGCGTCAGTGCGGTTCTCATGAAGGGACGCGCATCCTGTCCACGTTTCCCGTACTCATTGACAAAAGCGATTTCCGCATTCCGCGTGGTGGTTTTCCCTCTCTGGCGCGTGCCGTCGAAGGTTATCTTCTCATAACCGCCGTCGTCGGTCTGCTTCGCTTTCTTGGTGGTGATGTGATCCAAGATGTGGACATCGCTGTTCTCGTCCCGGACGCCCATATACTCACCGGTGTTTTTGATCTCTGCAGCGGCAATCTGCGCCATTCCGTCCAGAGCCTCTTCGGTTACTGGCCATGGAATATTATGAATCCGGTTGAATGCGTCTGTCAGCTCCGACGTGCCGTAGAACGTCAGGTTGGCCATTCCATCACCCGAATCCTTCCCCGATGCAGGCTGCATCCAGAATCACCCGGTAGTATCCGGAATCGCTGTCGAAGTATTCAGCCTCCACCGCGACACGGTATCTGGCATCCAGCAGCGTCCATTTCACATCGTGCAGCAGCGCGGTGTAGTCGCCCTTTGACCAGATGCTGACCCAGAACTCGGTTCCGGTTTCGGCCTCGGTGCTCTCGGCGTAGATCGTGCCGGTCTGTCCGAGCAGGTGGTAGGTGATGTACTGTTCCGCATCGCCCTTGTAGTCAGGACGCTTCACCGGCACGTTGACAGAGGCTTCCAGAAGAGTTTTCAGTGACATGGTTTTCCCTCCTGTCTCCGTCTATCTGGCCCGGATCCGTTTTTGCAAGGAGAGCTCCAGCCATTGGTTCCGCTGCTCGACGTTATCCACGTTGACAACCTCCCAGGGATCAGGATCCCCGCAGAGGAAAACCACCAGTTTCCCGTCGTCGGCCAGCGGCGAGTATCTCATCGTCACGGTTGCCGTGCGGCGCTCTGCGTAGCTGTCTCGGCTGAACACTTCCGAGCCATGGTTCCCGACCCATTTACAGTAGACGTATTGCCCATCGCTGTAGACATTTTCATACGTCACATCATCGTCAAAGCCGTTGTCATTGGTCACAACGTTTCTGCGCTTGATCTGTATCCGGGTGCGGAGCTCACCGGCGTTAGCTCTCTTGCTCATACGTTGTCCTCCGAATACCTCAGGGGCAGCACATAGGTATTGAGCAGCATCTGCAGCTTGGCGGGATCCACTGTGTCTGTGTCCATACTCCTGGACTCATACAGCAGACCGCCGAACTGCATCAGAAACTGGTCATACAAGGCGTTGTCCTGAAAATCGCGGATACCTGCCGACCGCGCTTTTTCCTTCGCAGCCAGCAGGTACCCTTCGATATCTTCATTGTCATCCGGAGGCAACCGCAGATACTTCCTGAACTTATCTACCGATACCATCCCGACACCCCCGATCAGGATTTGGTGACGGTCACGGTGTAAGTCTTAGAGAGCGTCGGGTCTGTGCCGTCCGTGACGGTGATTGTCACGACGTTCTCCCCAGTCTCCCAGGTGGCGGAAGCTCCATTCTCGATCTCCGTCTCGCCAACAAGGATCTCGACGGTTGCGGTTTCGTCCGCAGGCGTCGCCGTAACCTTATTGGTGGCGTTGGAGGTCGCGGCTGTATACTCAGTCACGTCCTTATCAAAGGACGGACTGAGCGTCAGCGAACCTATCGTCAGCCCCGAGAGGTCCGCGTTTAAGGGTTTACGATCGCGAGACGGAAGGCGCTCTTCAGACGGATCTGCTGATCGCCCCAGGCGGTGAAGATGAAGTAGTACTCGCCCTTCTTGCCGTCCTTGTCGGTCTCGTAGATCGCGCCGACATCATAGTTGATGCCGTAGTAGCTGAAGTCGCCTACCACGGGGATCGTGGCTTTCTCGCAGAAGATGACCGGAACGCCGAGGATGGACGCGGGCTTCGAACCGAACAGGGTCTCGGAATCGTTGGTCAGAGTCTGGATCATGGCGTAATAGTCGCTCTTCTTCATGACGATGGAAGCGCGGGCGGCAAACTCGTCGGGCAGGTCGGCCAGAGCGTTCACAATGGCCGCGTACGTGGTGGCGCCTTCCACGGCCTTGATGGCGTAGGTGAGGACGCTCGCAGAGGTGTACGAGGTGTAGTTGTAGAAGCTCATGTGGGCATGGACGGAGTCTGGAGTACCGCTGTTGTAGATGCTGGTCGCGCTCTGGAAGGCAAAGCGCTTCTCACGCATGGCCAGCGCACTGCGCAGGCGGCTCTCAACAGCGGCCACGAGATCGGTGTCGGTGCCATGCAGGACGGTGTCCTTGATGGTGGCGAACACTTTCAGCTTGAGGCGGCCGTACGTGACGCTGTCGCCGGTCAGCGCAATCTCGTTGGCGGTCGCGGTGTCGGCCACGTCGCCGAGGTCGGCGTCCTCGATGGTGAAGCCGAGCTTCGGCTCCTCATATCCGGTGATGTTGGTCACGCGGACGATGTCACGCAGCGGGTTGGTCTCTTCCGGCTCCATCAGAAGCTGGTTGGAGACGTTCTTCGGGAGCAGATGCTCACCGTAGCCGAGGTCTGCGGAGTTGGCCGGGATGGCGCCGAGGCCTTCATAGGACTTCTTCGCCTCACCGGAGCGGAGGGCTTCCCGGTAGAACGCAGCCTTGGCGGTGACCAGGTTCTGCTCGGCAGTGACCTTGCCGGAGGCGACGGCTTCGGCGGCAACAGCCTGCTTCTGCTCGGCCTCCATGCGGTCATGCTCGGCCTTCACGGTGTCATACCGCATCTGGAGATCGTCACGATGGGCCTTCTTGGCCTCAATATCCTCTTTCGGGGTGGCGGGGTCGGCGGCTTTTTCAGCCAGCCAGTTTGCGTCGGCAAGGATAGCGGCCTTCAGAGTGGCCATTTTCTCTTTGAGTTCGAACAGATTCATTTCAGTTCTCCTTTTCAAAAATTTTGATGATCTTATCGTTTTCCTCGAGGATCTTCTTCCGCTCCTCTCGGTCAACGGCCTGCATGGAGGACTGCTGCATATGCTTCAGCAGTTCGCCAAACTGTCTGTGTTCGCTCAAGTCCGGGCAGGACAGCAGCGTATCAAAGGCCTCGTCTACATCCGGGTCATTGACGGCCTTGGTAACTCCGGCATTCCGCTGTGCCGGCACGGCTACAAAACTCAGCTCGTAGGCGTCTCTTGGATCATCCAGGTCGATGAAGCACAATCCCTTTTCCGGGTATGTTTCACCCAGAACATGCTTGTTCTCGCACTGCATGGTCCACGAATTCCAATCCAGATGCATTTTCTCCCCGCAAAGGGAGCAGGTGCGGCTCTTGATCGATACACCAACTGAGACTTCCTTGAGGATTCCGGCCTCGATTGCCTCGATGACGGCCTTGTTATCCTCATTGTTCAGCATGTACACCTTGCCGATCAGCTGTCTGAGCGGTTCTCCCGCCTGATTCTGCTCTGCCGATCTCTGGACGAACGTATCGTAGATTCTCCCGATCTGGTTTCCGGATTTCCAGCTGTGATCGCTGATCAGAGTCTTGCCCACAAACATGGGAGCAAGAGCTTCCAGCGTCTTGTTGGTAAATCGCTCCAGATCGCGGTCCACGTCGTTGTCGCACATCGCGACAGAGAAGCAATAGACCTCCTCGGGGCTCAGTTTTCTCACGCTGAACTGATTGATCAGGTCGATATCCGCAGCGGCATCGGCCTTTTTCGTCTTCAGACTCAGTGATTTCAGTACTTTCGCCATATCCTTCCTCCTTTCCTGAGTATTCGCCAGGGAAGTTGCCGCGGAATTGCCATGAAATTGCCATGGTTTTTCCGGCGTGTATAAAAAACCACCGGTTATTCACCGGCGGGTGCGGACTGTTTTTGCCATTTTCTGCTCTTCCACTATTTTCTCTGCACATTCAGAAATGTTTCTAAGTGCAATTGCGGTCGACTCGATCAATTCAATTGGATCAAGAAGTTTTTCAGTTTCCGTCTGCGTCTGGGACTGGCTCTGCGTCTGGCCTCCGGATCCTCCGGAGCTGTCGCCGCTGCCTTCCTCATTGACTCCGCGCATCAGGACCTTCGGCTTGTCGTTCACGGTGTAGTCCAGCGTAGCCAGATCCTGAGATACCAGAGCATATTTGCCCACGCCTTTCGGCAGTGCAGGCATATTCCGCATGTACCTGATCTCATCCGGCGTCATCCAGCCGGATCGCACGGCCTTGTAATGGACTTCGGCCATGGTGGCGGCATCTGCCCTGAGCAGAGCATCCATGTCGAACTTCCAGTGCATCCCACTCCGCCGCTGGGCAGCGGTCAGCAGTTTCCGGTTAAGTTCCTGCTCGTAGGCCGTCACGATCGGCAGCATGGTCAAAGTCAGGAATTCAAGCATCATTTGCTCCTGTGATCTTAATCCGGAATCAGAATAGTCACCGAGTAGATGCGGCGGGATGTTGTACACCATGGCCACCTTGCTTCTGGTGATTTTTTCGACCTCAAAGAGCATGGAATCCACCGGGGACAGGTTCAGCGTCTTGGCTGTGACGCCGGATTCCAGAAGCAGAATGTTTCCGGACGTCTCACGGTACGTGTTCATGAAGTCCTCGATCATCGCCTTCTTCTGATCGGTGCCGAGGTTGGCAGGAGCCTCGAGGACAATAGCAGAGTTGACACCCTGTTCCAGCTGCTTCACGTTGAATTCCTGGATGTTATCCGAGTATTTCAGCGTGTTGAACAGTACGGAAACCGGCGAAATTCCGCCGATTCCATTGGTGGAGATGAATGGAACATGCACCATGTAGAAGTCATGCACGTACATCTCTGCGCCCTCATCCGGCTGAATCCTCCACCAGAGTTCCCCCGAGTTCTTTTCGATGATCGGGAAGACTCTGGATGGATCCAGGAGCTCAAGCCGCGGAATGTCTTCTCCGGGCTGGTACACCTTCAGTGCGTAGCAGTCGCCGGCAGTGCCTCGGCAGGCCTCCATGCTCTTGAAGAACTGAGTAGAGGTCATGAGAGGGTTCGGCGCAAAAGCCACCAGATCATTCAGGGCGTTATACATAGGCTTCGCTCCCTGATACAGCTGGATCGTCATAGCCGAAAAGGCATTGGAGATTCTGGTCACCGCAGCGAAGATCAGTTCACTGTTCCTGAGCGTGTAATCGCCGCGGAGCCAGTGCGGAATCCATGTATTCTTCGGTCTGATCGTCAGGCCGGTTCCCTGAGAGTTCAGGTATTTCGTGATGATGCGATTTCTGCGCCGATCCCGGAGCCGTGTAATAATACTCATTTCCTCACCTCTGCAGACTGAGTACGGTCGTCAGCTTCTTATCCTCCGGAATGTACAGCGGATGCTTCCGCAGATACTCCGTATGGGCGTCCAGAAAGGCTGCAAAACCGTCTATTTTTCGGTAAACGGACTGCTTTGTGGGCAGATACGTTCCGTTTGCCGAGCGTTTGGTCAGTTTTACGTTCCCCAGGTACCAGTTGAACATGGGGTTATTGTTATGAATGATGTTCCCGTCGAGGAACCTCTCCTTCAGGTTGTCCAGCGGAGCAGTGAGTGTGATCTCGCCCTGCCGTACCTCATTCAGAATGAAGCTCTGCTCCCTCATCTCCTGGATCATCATGAAGGCTTTCGCCGGGTCATACCCTATGGTTTCGATGCGGTATTTCTCCCTTTGCTCCAAAAACCACTGTATGACAAGCTTATAATCGACGTATTCACCGTCGCAAATGCTCAGCCAGCCGCCGTCAATGAGGAATTGCCAGTCAAGCTTCTCATGATCCATGTCTCGCTTCTTCTGTGTTGTCCAGGAATGAGACAGCACGAAGAACTGATTGTCCGGAAACGGGAATTCCAGACAGGCCGATGTGAAGTCTTCTGTGGACGACAGGTCGAAGCCGCCGTAGCACATCCGGCCTCGGAGATCTTCTTCCGGGATGGTTTTATTGTTCTTCCGAATGGTTTTGACGTCCAGGAACGACAATTCATCCACCGAAGTGAACACATTCAGCTGTTTGTTGATGAAATTCGACCGCTCTGCCGGGATGGTTTTCACACGCTCCCATTCGTCCTTCAGATCTTCGATGTCCAGAAGTTTTCCGAGAGATGGGTTTGCCTTTGGCCAGCAGGCCGGGTCAGTCGGGTCATCGTCCTCGTCGATCTCGTCGATGTAGACGAACATGCGGTCAGCCGCACGGCGGGAAATAGCGACGTCCCCGGACAGGATCTGACTGCCGAGGACGTAAAAATCCATCAGAGGGCCATCTATGACGGTGCCCAAGGTGGTGATATAGATGATCATGGGCTGCTTGCGCTTCTTGATCTTGCCCTTGATGACGTTAATCAGCCTGTAGTCCCGAAACTCATGGATTTCATCGAACACGGCCATGTGGACGTTTCGACCGTCAAGGTTCTTGGAGTCAGAAGCCAGCGGCTCGAACTTGCTATTTTTGAAATAACACCCGCTCTGGGTGATCTGCACATGCTTTGCCAGCACCTTGGATCCGTCGATCTGGGCTGCGCATTCGCTAAAAACGATCCTCGCCTGCTCTTTGGAGTTGGAAAGAGCATAGATTTCGGCGCCGCGCTCATTGTCCTTGGTCAGACCGAAGGCCGCGTTGCCGGCGATCATGGTGGACTTGCCGTTGCCCTGTCCGACAATGATCAGTGCTTCACGGAATCTTCTGTACCCTGTGTCCTTGTTCACCCATCCGTACATGTTCGCCTCAACGAAGTGCTGCCAGGGCAGCAGCTCCGTCTTGGAGTAGGCGCCTTTGGTCGGGATCAGGAACCGTTCAATGAAGTCAATGGGCCGATAGGCCTTTTCAATGTCGAATCTCCAAGGGTATTTCGGGTCTGAAAAAGACATTTCCAGCTCATCGAGGAATCTCTGGCACGCCTGGATCCTTTTCTTTCCGGAGACGAGCTTTCCCGAAGTGACATCAACCGCGTACTGGTATGCTTTTGATGATTTGATTACGCTGGGGATTATGTCGAGGCTCATAGCCGCCTCCAGTCTCAGAACAGGTCGAATTCGTCCTGGTCATCGGCATCGGCGATTTTCTCCCGAATCAGTGTCATGAGTGTCTGAGCGGTATTCAACAGCAGTTTTCCCTGCTGTGCATAGGCCGCAAGGGCAGGATGAACATAGATATTCTGCCTTCCCTTGACATATTCCTTTGTGACCGTGGTTCCGTCTTTCACGATGGCGTCCCGGAGCTTCTGCCGGTGATCAAGGGTTTCGAGGTACTGCTGGAAGATTGTCTCGAACAGCAGTGCCTGTTCATCTCCCTTTTCCCTCGCTCTGTCGAGGATCTTCTTTGCCCTCATCTTCAGGGTGACAATCTGATGCTCTGTCAGGTCCGCACCTGGTTCTATCGGCTCATTTTCGGGCATTTCCACCTGTTCTTCGGTCATTTCTGCCTCCGAAATGGGCAATTCTTCCTCAGTTTGGGCATTTTTAGCCATTTCCTTGGCCTCCTTTGGGTTTTGTGTTCTGGTGATGCTGGGATATAGGTATGAGCAAAACAAGCCGAATCCGGCCGTTGCAACTGATACAGCGGCCAAATTCAGCTCGTGGAGGTGATGGGACATTCCAAAAAACGTTTGCGCGCGATCTTCGTAGAAATTAACGAGGGGCGCACGGTCATTTCGAGGCCCTTTCGAGCCCCAAAGGGAGGGGGGTACCCCCTCGAGTGCGGCCGGTCGCTGCCATCTACGCCGTTCGCGACGCTGCTGCGCCGAAACGATCAGTCCCGATCATCGCTTCCGTCCGAGATCCTGATCACGCGAACTCCAGAAACGGAAACGGTTTTCGTCTTTCTGTCTTTCGTTTCCTCGTGACACCACCAGCAACACGAGACCAGGTTGGGTAGGGAGAATGCTAATTCAGGATGATCTTCAAGTGGGCGGATGTGATGAACTTCTGTCGCAATCCCAGTACACTTAGGAGACAAGCGCAACTGGCAGATGTAGTGATCGCGTTGCAATGCTTGCAACCTGACCTTGCGCCAGGCAGGAGTCTTGTAGAACCCCTGGTCCTTTAGGGTGCTCGGCTTCCCTCTATGGGATGGGTGGTATCCGGCTCTCATTGCCCGTACCTATTACGACGCATAGTGGCCTGCCACCCCCTAAACCGATCCCGGGTAACCATGTCCCTCTCGCATTGTCCGTCACATCTTGGATGCGATGCATGGCAGACACAGATAGTCTTCCCGTCTTTGATTCGCACATACACCGGTATCTTCTCTGTGTCGTTCATGCTTACTACCTCACACGTTCTTATAGATTGCCGCCCGGGAGTATCCGTTGACGCCATCTGTCATCATGGCCAGGAACTCATCACGGGAGAAATCGGAGAGCCGGAAGATCTCCTCCGGCTTCATGCCCAGCTGCTTCGAGATCTCCGGCACGGACTTTCCCTCATCGATCAGGCGCTTGACAATCGCCTTCATCGGTTCGAGGAGATGAGTACCACGTGCACGGTTGTGCGTGATGGTGCCGAAGATGTCATCCGCTTCATTGTCATGATTCACGATCACGACGGGAACCTTGCCGCCCAGCTTTGACAGCAGCGGCTCACGCCCTGAGACAGTCCAGCGGTGGAAGCCGTCGATGATGGTGTAGTCCGGACGGACCACGATCGGCAGCGTCCAGCCGTTGGTCAGGATCGACTGCACCAGCAGCTGCAGATTCTCCTCGCTGACCTTGTTCGGGTTGTAGTCGTTGGCATGCAGCTGCGTCCTGTCCACCCATTGTAGCGAGGACAGCGGACCGAATACGTTAACCTCAGTCATTTCTTCTCACCACCTTTCCGCGGTGAGGTCTCACGGCTGAAGTCTGCATACTGTTTGTACACCGTCGTGTACAGAGCTCGGAGTGACCGGAGCTTCGGATCCCCGGCGATGATGGCGTCATGCATGGCCCGGAAGTTGTCATTGGTCATGACGCTGCTGTTCCGGATGAAGAAGGTACGGTATGCAGCATGGACCTTCTTCATGCTGGCGATGCTGAAGTACTTGTCCGCCTCGGTGAAGAGCATCTTCTTGCACTCGGCCTTGTAGTCCTTGACCGGCTCATCGCCTTCCAGTGCCCGGCGCTTTCGGGTGCTGCGCTTGAACATCTCTGAATCCCAGTAGAGCAGAGTGAGATAGGCGTTCGGTT